>Ga0181369_1000223_pt1 | contig 16431 bp, 26 predicted proteins | sample LowvirmetaG_8_FD_130088 | JGI IMG/M metagenome (GOLD analysis project Ga0181369, IMG submission 130088) | Marine viral communities from the Subarctic Pacific Ocean - Lowphox_04 viral metaG | ecosystem: Environmental > Aquatic > Marine > Oceanic | place: Subarctic Pacific Ocean | collected... | reverse complement strand
GCATGGCGATCATTCAATCTGTCAAGAGTGACGGAAATAACTTTATGATAGGTCTAGAGTGTTTAGCGGTTGCGATCTTCTTTGAGGGTCGTGACCAACCTCTGATGGGGCAGTACGCTATCGCAGAGGTCGTAATGAACAGGGTCGAGGATCATAGATGGCCTAATACAATCTGTGGCGTTGTGTTTGATGATAAACAATTCTCTTTTACCCACGATGGAAAATCAGATAAGATAGAGAACTACACAATAAATAATCAAATAGAATGGACAGCAGCATTAACGGCTCGCGCAGTAGCTTTAAAGGTCTTTGAGAAGGATAACAGTGCAATGACCTCTACCCATTATCACGCCTTGAGTGTGCGTCCCTCATGGATAAAGCATTATAAAGAAGATGGAAGGATTGGCGATCATGTATTCTATACCGCCCCAGATGGAAAATGAGTTGATTAGGATGGGTATACTCCCCCCAACGGAATTAGAAGCCTTAGAGGAATTAGTAGATTCTAAGGTCGAATGTATGAAGAGTGGTTATTTTAGGAGTCCATATAATGAAGAAGGAGATATCGCGTTCTAACCCAATGGCAAAAGATTTAATGCAACCTAAATATAAGCAGAGGGTTGTAACGGAAAAGAAAAAGATTATATATAGAAAACGTAAGCATAAAGGAGATAGTAATGCGTATAAAAACAGCGAAAGTAGTTGACCCTGCAACTCACATGTTAGTTTGGGAGGATGGCTCTGTAACAATATCTAACATTTTCAGAGGGTCTTGTGAGCTAAACAAAGATCAAGTCAATAGGTTTGTTGAGTTGTGGGAGCAAACAGTAAAAGAGCATGAGGAAGGAAAAATACAATGACACCAAGAGAAGCAGCAGAGATAGAAGCTAAGAAAACATTCGAGGGCTTCATAAAGTGGTCTAAGGTTTCATTCTACTGGATCATGGCGATCTTAGTTATCTTAGCATGGTGTAATTTTGGCGCTGATACTGAAACTGGTAGTCAGTACAATGGTGAGGTTTACGCGCCAACTAATATAGGAGAGTAAATGATAGAGGAAGCTAATCTGAACTGGTCGCAATGGTGGATCTTAGCTATGATAACTTTGAACACGCTAATAAACACCATTGTTTTCTTTAAACATAGGTTCAAGGGAAATAGAGATGATTGAAGTAAAATATATAAATCACATGGGTGATGATCTTACTGTAGTAAATGCAGCTAGAGTAAGCTTTAATAAAAACTCTGAGCTTGAGTGTACTGACATACAGCGCGGTAATTATGAAATGAAGGAGGGAGATAAAAACCTTATTCGATACCTAGCAGAACATAAACACATAAGTCCGTTTGGGCACTGCTTTGCAAGCTTTCATGTTAAAGCTCCTATCTTTGTTGCTCGACAATTGGTGAAGCACAAGTTCCTACGATGGAATGAGATTAGTCGTAGGTATGTGGATGATGAACCTGAGTTTTATTGGCCTGAGAAGTGGCGTGGACGTAGTAAAAACAAGAAACAAGGCAGTGAGGGTGTGGTAGATGTAAATGGCATAGCCCCATTTGGCAAAGTAAAATGGGAAACACTGGAGTGTTATAATAAACTTTTAGAGGCAGGGGTTTGTCCAGAACAAGCACGTATGATATTGCCACAGTCTATGATGACTGAGTGGTACTGGTCTGGATCATTAGATGCCTTTGTAGACATGTGTAATCTACGCTGTAAGCCTGACACACAGGCTGAAACAAGCTCTGTAGCTTATGCAATAGATATATATATGTTAGGGCTATACCCTATCTCTTGGGCAGCATTGAGGACATAGAGCATGAATGAAAACGATATAATAAAAATGTGTCAGAGGTTAGCAAAGAAGTATAAAGACCCACAGGAATATGATGATCTTGTTTCTGAGGGCTTTATTAAGTGTCTTGAATTAATAAAGTCTGGAGTTAATGATGCTAGGATACTTCACAACTCCGCAGCAATACAAATGAACGAGTATTATAATATACGCAAAAATATAGTTTATGTTCCAGTTCACTCATGGTCAAAATCTATGTCTCAAGACGATGATATAAAAAGTTGGACATACCTAGCTATGCATAATGCTTTGTATTCTGAGACTGTTGAATTACAGGAAAGCTCTTCTGCAACCCCATCAGTGGAAATTGAGTATGAACAAAAAGAGTGGATAAGGTACATTAAGAAAAAGATGATTGAAGTTCTTGACGAAGAAGAGTTGAAAATAATCGACATGAGGTATTTTAGCAACATGACACAAGATGATGTGGCAAATAAGATAGGGAAACACCAGAAATGGGTCTCTCGTAAGGAAATAAAGGCTTTAAAAAAGATACGTGATAGCCTTTGATGTCTAAGAATAAAAATAATGTACATATACATTAGTGTCCTAACGTAAGTATAAATCTTAAGTTTTATAATAATACTTAAGTAAACATAAGTAGGTAAATATGGCAGAAGTAACTCACCAAGATTGTCCACATTGTGATCACAAAGGTTGTTATTCTTATAATGAAGAGAAGAATGTCTACAACTGTTTCTCTTGTGGTAAATCTGGAATATTAAATAAGGATCAGGATATGAATGTTGCATATCTAAAGAGGGAAACCCCCTCTGATGGAAATTATGTAAAGATGCGTGGAATTAATGAAGCAACAATGAAAGACTTCAATGTTCTTACGTTTAAAGACAGACAAGAGTATGTTTACCCTTCTGGGGGAATTAAGGTTCGTAGGTTAGAAGACAAAGCGTTCTACACCAAAGATGGTTTTAGGGGTGACGAATTATTTGGTATGAACTTCTTTACTGCAGGTTGTTCTAAAACTGTAACAGTAACTGAGGGCGAACTAGACGCTCTCTCAGTAGCCCAAATACTTAAGAGCAATTACATCAACCCTGTTGTCTCTTTACCCTCTGCAACACCCTCTAAGAAGCTCTGGGAGAACTGTGCAGATTGGTTAAATAGTTTTGAGCGTATAGTGTTGTCTGTTGATAATGATGAAGCAGGAAATGCTGTAGCTGATCGCATGGCTAGACTATTTCCTAACAAGGTCTATCGTGTCCCACATGATAAATACAAAGACGCTAATGATTTCTTAAAGGCAGGGGCTATACAGGAATTTAAGTCTGCATGGTTCAAGCCACAAAAGCACACACCAGAGAATGTTATCAATACGTCTGAACAATTCTTATCGTTGTATCACGATACTCCAGAACATCAGTATGTTCCGACAGGTATTCAATCTCTAGATGATAAAATACTTGGTCTGATGCAAGGACACTTCACAGTTATCAAAGCCCCAACAGGAATTGGTAAGACTGAGGTCATGCGATACCTCGAATACAATATGTTGCAGCGTCAAATACCGATTGCAACTTGGCATCTCGAAGAGACAAAACTAAGATCTCTCCTTGGGCTTGTGTCTTATCACCTTGGTGACAACCTCACTCGAAGGGATTTGATTGAGGATAAGGATGCAGGGGAATTAGTCGTAGAGGCCATCAAGGGAATTACGAAGGATGAAAACCTGTATCAGTTTTATCTGTCTGATGGTCAGGGTGCTGATGAACTGTGTGATCAGATACGTTTCTTCAGTCAAGCCTGTGATTGTAAGTTTGTATTCTTTGAACCGATACAGGATGTAGTTGCAGGTACATCAGAAGAGAGCAAAGAGGCTATGCTTGCTGACCTATCTATCAGGTTATCTAAACTCGCTGCAGAACTAAACGTGGGTATCGTAACAATTGCACACACAAATGAAAATGGTGATCCAAAATATTGTAAGATGATTGGTCAACGTGCATCGGTTATACTTGACCTAGCTCGTGACAAAGAAGCTGACGATCCAGAGGAGCGCAACACAACTTACATCAGCGTACAAAAAAACCGCCCCTGCAGTGAAGAAGGAAGAGGCGGCAAGATGAGATTTAGTTCTGATAGTTTTACACTACGAGAGGTATTATGAGTATATTTGATATAGAAACAGACGGATTAGATAGCACAAAAATTCATGTGTTGTCTTGGTTAGGTGAAGATAAACAAGTACATCATACGCACGACTATGAGGCTATGCGTATCTTCTTTACAGAAGCACCAATATTAATTGGTCATAACATTATTCGCTTTGACATCCCTGCAGTGGAAAAAGTGCTAGGCATCAAGGTAAAAGCAAGGCTAATCGACACTTTACCTTTGTCATGGTATCTGGACTTCTATCGCCCTAGTCATGGGCTTGCTAGTTATGGTGAAGAGTTTGGTGTACCAAAGCCAAAGATTGACGATTGGGAAAACCTATCCCCAGAGGAATATGCACACCGTTGTGATGAAGATGTTCGTATCAATACTGTGTTGTTCAATCGTCTAAACTACAAGCTAGAGAAGCTGTATCCAGATCAGAGAGATAAAAATCGGTTTGTTGATTACCTGATGTTCAAGATGCAGTGTGCAGCAGAGCAGGAAGCCCTGCAGTGGAAATTAGATGTAGAAAAAGCAACTACCCACCTAGAGGAATGGGAGGGGTTAAAGAATGACAAAATCGAAGCTCTGGCTAATGCAATGCCAAAACGTATATTATTTACTACCAAGACCCGACCAAAGAACATGCATAAAAAGGACGGTAGTTTGTCTTCACATGGGGAAAAATGGGTACAGCTTTGCAAACAGGAGAGGCAACCAGTTTCTACACAGAGTATGGTGGTCAAATCAGGGGAAGAACTTGCTAACCCTAACAGTATGGTACAAGTCAAAGATTGGCTCGACTCTCTGGGGTGGAAGCCTCGAACCTTCAAATACGTGAGGGAAGATGATAGAAGTGAACGCAAGATAGAACAGGTGAGGAAAGATGGAGAATTATGCTCGTCAGTTAAAGAACTTGAGAAGATTGAACCTAGTATTGCTCTTCTTGATGGTTTGTCAGTTCTCACTCATAGGATTGGCATACTCAAGGCTATGTTGGAGTCAGAACGAAATGGTTATGTCAAAGCGTCTATCGCAGGTTTTACAAATACACTACGGTTTCGACACGCCAAGCCACTTGTCAATCTGCCTTCCGTTGACAGACCTTATGGAAAAGAAATTAGAGGTTGTCTGGTAGCTCCAGAGGGTCATACGTTGTGTGGTGCTGATATGACGTCACTAGAAGACACAACGAAACGTCACTACATGAAACCACTAGATCCAGATTATGTAGAGGAAATGAGCAAGGATGGCTTTGATCCACACCTTGACCTAGCAAAACATGCAGGGATTGTTACACAAGACGATATTGACAAACACAACTCTGGTGAAAGATCACTGAAAGCCCTGCGTAAGAATTATAAGGTGGTTAACTACTCTGCTACATATGGCGTAGGAGCCTCTAAACTGGCTCGTGAGACAGGTATGAGCAAGTCTGAGGCCCAGAGCTTACTAGATGCCTTTTGGTCACGTAACTGGGCAGTACAGAAGGTAGCAAACAATCTTACAGTAAGAGAAGTAAACGGATCACAATGGATACAAAACCCAGTGTCAAAGTTTTGGTATAGTTTACGTTCCGACAAGGATAGGTTCTCAACTCTAAATCAAGGAACAGGTGTCTATTGTTTCGACAGTTGGGTGAAAGAGTGTCGTAGCATGGGAATAAAGACGATAGGTCAATTCCATGATGAAGTAATAGCTTTAACAGAAGAAGGAAAAGAAGATGTTATTGAAAACGTGATGGATTTAGCAATCAAATCTGTGAACCAAGATCTACAATTAAATGTTGTTTTAGGCGTAGACGCACAGTTTGGCAAATCGTATGCAGAGATACACTAAAATATTTTTTATATTTTGTGTCTAAAGTTACGAAAAATGTACATATATATAATTACCAGAGTCTAGAAAGGACACTCGAATGACAAAATATACTATGGATATGGTTCTTGAATATGCAAAAGTATTCCCCCAAAACGCAGATATGGGAAGCCCTGATGGACCTCGTGCTGCACAGGCAATCTTTCAGAAGGGTGGTCAGTACGCTGTAAATGGTTACTTCACAGACGAAAACCAAATTCAAGAATTAATCGCAGGTGGGCTTGACCCAAAGCCTATGAATAGTGACCGTATTCTTGAGGGTAACCTAGATTATGGTATTGGTAAATTTATGCGTCTCAAACGAGCCGTAACTGACGTTAAAACTTTTACTGATCGTAAGACAGGAGATCCTGTAGAGGTCGATTATGGTGGCGTTCCTAAAGTTGTAGACCTAACTCAGGGCAAAGACAACAGACGGTTGTGGGACTTTGAGAAAGACGGTGCATTGGGTAACGGTACTAAAGCAAAAGTACAGTTTGAGACTTATGCAAATGGTGCAGGTATCCGACTACTAAATGTAGGTGTAACTGAACATGTCTCTTATGTTTCACTAGATGAAATAACAGAAGACGATGAACTGTTTATGGTAGGGTAACATGAAAATACAGATCATAGCTGAATCAGAATCTAAGGACGATGGCTTCACAGGTAAAACCTCTATGGAACGTGAAGACATAGAAGATATAAATGACCTTCTCTGGTTGTTTAGTGAGTTTTGTCAAGCCGTAGGGTTTACCTATGTAAAAGCAGTAGCCGTTGAAAAAGATGATGGCGACATGATCTGGAGTGATTTCTAATGATCAAAGGCAAAGTGCTGATTGATGGTGATATTGTTGCTTATAGAGCAGCCTTTGCCACTGAAGATAGTTCCCCCAAGGACGCAGAAGAAAAGTGTATGGATGTTCTTGATTACATTCTTGGGGAAACTGCCTTACCTTTTCCAGACAAAAGCGATTACATGGTCTTCCTCACAGGTAAAGGAAACTTTAGGTATGACATTGCTAAATCCTTTCCTTACAAGGGAAATAGATCAAAGCGAGAAAAACCTATACACTTGGGTCATATTAGAGATTTTATGGTAAAGGAATATGATGCAATTGTTAGCGAGGAGGAAGAAGCTGACGATCTTATTGCGAAAGAGGCAACAAAATTAGGTTCTGATACTGTTGTTGCATCTATAGATAAAGATATGCTGCAGATCCCCTGTTGGCATTTTAACTTCAATACAGGGGCATGGACTAAAGTTGACGATTGGTCAGGTTTAAAGTTCTTCTACTCACAGATCCTGTCTGGAGATAGCGCAGATAATATTGTCGGGCTTTATCAGGTTGGCAAAAAGACTGCTGATAAGATGCTTGATAAATGCAAAACAGAAAAGGAACTCTGGAAAGCTTGTATCAAAGAGTATGATGGAGACACAGACCGTGTTTTAGAAAATGCCAGATTACTTTGGTTAAGAAGGAAGGAGGGAGAGATATGGGAACCGCCAGTGCCAGTAAAGCCAAAGGGAGACTAGGCCAACAAGAGATAAGAGACGCTATCCTCAAGGCATTTCCAAGACTAGAGCCTGATGATGTTAGAAGTACGGCTATGGGGCAATCTGGAGAAGACATTCAGTTATCCCCAAAAGCAAGAAAACTCCTACCGTTGTCGATAGAAGTTAAAAGAAGGAAGAACCTACAAACGGTTTATGATTGGATGTCACAAGCAGACCAAGGTAGTTATGAGCCTGTTGTATTTTTCAGGGCTGATAGAAAAGACTGGGTTGTAATGGTTGGACTTGATCACTATATGGAGCTTATAAAGAGATGGAGAAAGTAGTGTATAAAGTTCACGCAGTTTTAGATGGCCCAGTAGAAGATCCAGAGGGCAACATATGGTTAAATTGTAAGATACAGGGAGATGATGACGAGGTTTTCATAGATGATATCCCTTTTGACAATGTTACTTCAGCCTACGAGTTTAAGAAGAGGTTAAGCCAACCAACTTTAGAGCCAGTGGAATTAGAGTTCTATATAGCCCCAGAGAAGCTTCACTAATGGGCAAACGCAGTGACTTTGAAAGAAGGCCAAGGGATTATTATCCCACACCTATAGAGGCTATTGAGCCGCTTATAGCGCACTTGCCGTATAAGTTTGATTACATCGAACCTTGTGCAGGGGATGGCAGACTCATAGATCATATCCACACTCTTACAGGTGGATCAGGTGTTTGTCATGGGGCTATTGATATAGATCCTCAAAGGGCAGATATATTGAGGGCTAACGCATTACAACTACAGACGGAGATTTATGACCCAGAAACATTTATAATAACTAACCCACCTTGGGAAAGACAGATATTACATGCAATGATAGATAACTTTATGGCTATCTGTAAGTCTTGGCTACTGTTTGATGCGGATTGGATGCATACAAAGCAGTCGGCTATATTAATGACCTACTGCTCTAAGGTTGTTAGTATTGGAAGAGTTAAGTGGATTGAAGGAAGTAAGAGCGTAGGAAAAGACAACTGCTGTTGGTATTTGTTCGATGCAGAACATAAAGGGGCAACAGAATTTTATGGAAGGATGGTAGAATATGCTTAATGAAACAGACCTAGACGCATTTGGTTACTATGATGAAAGTTGGAAAAGTAATGAGAATACAATTCCAACAGCTTATCAGCAGTATATTGCTATAGGTAAATATGCAAGATGGGTGGAGAATGAAGGTAGGCGTGAGACTTGGCATGAGACTGTTGACCGTTACATGGACAACGTAGTAAAGCCAGTAGTAGGAGATGATAGTTTTGTAGACTCTATCGGTAGGGCAATACTTAAGCTAGATGTTATGCCATCTATGAGGGCCTTAATGACTGCAGGTACTGCATTAGATCGTGATAACACTGCAGGATATAACTGCTCTTATCTTCCAGTAGATGATATTAAATCATTTGATGAAGCTATGTATATCTTGCTTTGCGGTACAGGTGTAGGTTTCAGTGTAGAACGCAAGTACATTGAGAAACTACCAGAAGTCCCTACCCTATTTGATAGCAACACAACAATTACTGTGAAAGATAGTAAAGAGGGTTGGGCTAAAGCTTTAAGATTACTTATCGCATTGTTGTATTCTGGTGAGATACCCAAGTGGGATGTATCTAAAATCAGACCTGCAGGGGCTAGGCTAAAGATCTTTGGTGGTCGAGCATCTGGCCCAGAGCCTTTGATTAATCTATTTAATTTCACCGTTGAGAAGCTTAGGGGTGCGTCGGGAAGACGGTTATCATCAATTGAGTGCCATGACCTCATGTGCAAAATAGGTAATGTAGTTGTCTCTGGCGGTGTCAGACGCTCTGCTATGATCAGCTTATCTAACCTACAGGATGATCGTATGCGACATGCTAAATCTGGTGAATGGTATGACGAACCTGAAAAAAACATATATCGATATGGGTATCGCTCGTTAGCAAATAACTCAGTGGCCTATACCGAAAAACCAGAGGCAGAAGCTTTTATGAGGGAATGGTTGGCTCTCATTGAAAGTAAATCAGGAGAGAGGGGTATATTTAACCGTGAAGCATCTAAAAAACAAGCTGCAAAGAATGGGAGAAGGGACACTGAACATGATTTCGGCTGTAACCCCTGTAGTGAGATTATATTACGGCCTTATCAGTTCTGCAATCTTACAGAAGTTGTTGTTCGCAAAGAGGATACTATTAACGATCTGGAGCGAAAAGTCCGTTTGGCAACAATTCTGGGAACAATCCAATCAACATACACCAAATTCCCCTACTTGCGAAAGGTGTGGCAGCGAAATACAGAAGAAGAACGACTGTTGGGTGTGTCACTCACAGGGATAATGGATAACCCAATCTTGACCAAAGAGAATAGTGGTCTAGACAAAACCTTAGAGAGGCTACGAAATGTTGCGATTACTACAAATGCTGAATGGGCTGAACGTCTTGGTATCAACCCTTCTACTGCTATCACTTGTGTCAAACCAAGTGGCACTGTCTCCCAACTTGTTGACTCCGCTAGTGGGATTCACTCTCGCCACAGCGATTATTACATTCGCACAGTTAGAGGGGATAACAAAGACCCATTAACTCAGTTCCTAAAAGATCAAGGAGTATCTAGCCAACCTTGTGTTTCAAAGCCAGACACAATAACAGTGTTCAGCTTCCCTATCAAATCTCCAGAAGGAGCTATTGTAAGAAATAATCTCACAGCTATTGAACAATTAGAAACATGGCTTATATACCAGAGACATTAGTGTGAACATAAGCCAAGTATCACCTGTACAGTAAAGGATGATGAATGGTTTGAGGTAGGTGCATTTGTTTATAAACACTTTGATGAAATGTCTGGGGTATCCTTCCTACCTTATTCAGATCATATTTATCAGCAAGCACCTTATCAAGAGTGTACAAAAGAGGACTATGACATGTTATACCATAACACCCCGAAATACATAGATTGGTCTAAACTCGAAGAGTACGAGAAAGAGGACACGACAAAATCTAGTCAGACCTTTGCTTGTACAGGTGATGTATGTGAGGTTGTAGATATATAATGATAGAGGTTATCGTACAGGACGATATGCTACTTAGATCTAGAGATAAAGCTAAGAAATTAGGATCTCTAGGTCGCAGCATAACGAGAGGTCAAGGCAATCTAGCAGGTTTTGTTGGGGAAGAAATAGCTTTGTCTATTTTAGGTGGTAGGTTTGATAATATAGCTAAGAATGTAGACTATGACATACTACTCCCCAATGGAAAAACTGTTGATGTTAAGACCAAGAGGACTTCAGTAGAACCAAAACCTTTCTATGAATGTTCTATAAACACTTACTACAAACAGAAGTGCGACTATTATGCTTTTGTTCGTGTTCATAATGACCTTCATGTTGGTTGGTTTCTTGGTTGGTATCCTAGAGATAAATACTATGAGGATAGTACCCATTTCAAGAAGGGAGACAAAGACCCCTCGAACAACTTTACATTCAAAGCAGATGCTTACAACATGCCAATATCAAAACTAATCTTACCACAGGTGGAAAATGTCTGACATAGTAAATAACCCGAAACATTATAATCAAGCAGGTATCGAATGTATTGATGCTATTCGAGCCGCAACAGGAGAAGGATATGAGCATTACCTACAGGGGAATATAATAAAATATCTCTGGCGATACAGGTACAAGAATGGAGTAGAAGACCTAGAAAAAGCTCAATGGTATCTCAAAGAACTAATAAAAGAAAAGGCCCCGTAAGGGGCCTCTTTAGTTTTATACAAGCTCAAAGTGGGGAGCGTCTATAAAGGGCCTTCGCCCCTGTGATCGTCTTAGATCAACATAATTATTCATAGCTTCTTCCATAGGCTTACCGTTCTCCCACCAAGATCCTATATCATTTATATGCCAAGCTGCCCCCCAACGCAAATTAGTAATTCTTAAAAGGGATGCTGCTTGAGCCATAGCATCAGCAATTTCATCATATAGATTTAATTCCCATCTACCGCCTGATCCTGCAACGTATGCCATCAGGTCTACGGCTCTGCCTTCTAAATGTTTAGATTTCATAGTCTGTGATGCACCCTTTGCAACAAGAGCTTCTTGTTCTGATTTGGTTCTTAAACCGCAAATCACAGAGAAATCCTGCTCGCTCACTTGAATTGCTTTTTCAACTATCTTAACGAGTGTCGGATCAACACCCTCTAGTTTTTCTATACTTCTTTTACCTAATTTAAAACTCATATCATTTCTTCCTCTGAAAGACTGTAGAGAATATGTTCCCAATCCCTCTAAGTATGTCTGTTGGTGTGGGCAGTAACCACCCAAGCAAGAGCAAGAGTATAACCCAGATTGGTATATTCGTGTTTGAGATTTTGATTTCTTCGATCTTTTCCGCTTCGACTTCTTTCGTAACTGTCGTTGTATTAATGTCTCTACCTGCATCCTGTTGATTCTGTTGTCCGACCAACTGTTGTGTGTTCTCTTTACCTGCAAGGACATTGGCATTTACAGAAGGGCCTCCTTTACTAGAAAAAGGATTAAGGAATGATGGTATTGTTGCACATCCGACAAGAAGACTACTTATCAGAAGACTTGCTATAAGATTCTTCATGTATCACTCTCGTTGGTGTTACTGTTGTTTTAGATTCTTTACCCATCCAAATACCAAAACACCCTGTTAAAGCCCCCATGCAAACAGACACAAGACCTGACTGTTGTATTGTCGGATCAGGTAAAGCCATGTACCAATGAACAGCCTGATATGTTAGTATAGTTACAGCCAACATCATTAGCCTTGGTATAATTTTCCAATCATCAATTACTGTGTGTGCCATTGTCCCTCGCATAAACTATTGCAATCTTTTTGTTTCGGGTAATTATCATAACCTTACCGTTCTTATCATATACTACAAACCTATTATTTACTTCTATCAACCTCAAAGCAATGCACCGCTGACTTACTATTCGTTATCATCACCCTTGCTTTCACCATTTCTTCTTTGCAAGCTTCTTCTGATCCGTATGTACCTACTTGATAGTACTCGAACTCACGAGTTCCTATCGTAAATTGCATCCACACTAAGAACCACATTACCACCTACCCTGCCACTTGCCTAAGAAGTAAAACAAAACAAACAAAACACCGCCACTAAGCACAAAGATAAAAGCACCAATAGCAAAGTTAATAGCCGCATCAATCTGCTCTTGCTTGCGATAAAGCTCATCCTTGCGTTGCTTACGCATTTTAGCCTCTATTGCTAAAACTTCTTTCCAAGCAGAAGGGCCATAATTCCAAGATATATGATCTTTTATCTCAGCCCTCATTTGCTCCATTTTTTTCTTATTAGCAAAGATCTCAATAGCCGTCTCTTCGTCAGATCCTTTAAACGTCTTCTTCCAGAACGGAGGATTCTTCTCTCGTTCTTCTATATTTGTAAAGTCAGAGAAAGCTTTTCCCCACTGTGACAGCTGACCCGTCATATCCTGTAGGTCTTTGCCCGCACCTATAGCGCCTTTTAGGGCTTTAAATGCCCCTGTAGCCATTGCAACACAAGTTACTGGGTCCATTACTTATCTCTTAATGCTTGCTCTATACTATCTAGCTTATTAAAGATTGCCTTGACAGTTTCTTTTAACTCTTTCATCTCTCTGTCGTAGGCTAGTCTATTAGCCTCATACTGTGTCTGCAATACCGCAATGTCTTTCTCATTCTTTGTTGACTTCATAAACAGAAACCATACAACAAAAGCAACTGGAGCAACAAGCCATTGCATCATCAGGTCTAACATTTCATACATGACTTACCCTTTATGGTTCTACAGGCCAATCATCATCTGTTAGGTTAGGCCAAGCATCTAGATCTGATATGTCTCTAAGTTCTTGTCGATAAGTAGACCAAGCTGTCTTATTCTCATTGCTTAAGGGGCTGTCATTCATCTGTGTCCAATCAGTATCAGCCAGAAGCTTGTTACGTGTAGTCCTGTGACCTTCTGCAGTCTTAGCGTCTAGCCCTGCTTGATAAGCAGCTTCGTGTTGAGACTTTGTAGTAGTCACACCATCCTCAGTAGTATCAGCAAAAATATCTACTGCTGTATAGTCTATCTGCCAGTACCCTGCGAGCATATCATTACCATCATCATCTTGACCTAAAACTGGTCTAGCAGGTAAAGCATTGCGCTGCACCCTTTGATAAGCTGAAGGGGCAGGTTGTGGTCCTTCTATAATTCCCACCATATTATACCTGTTCATAATACTAGTATCAATATTCTTTGGGAAAGATACGTTAGGATTATCTTTCCTTAAGTCTCCAAATGTGTAGGGAAATTTTAATACTTTGGCCCCTGATATTTTAGCATACATTGTTGTGTTCTCCTATATTATGCTATTGCGTAGAAGATGTAAGTTGCACTAGATACGTTAAGGTTAGCTTCGCTTTCTTGTACAATATTAAATCCTGAACTATACGGATCAATGCTGTCTGTGTCTGTATCTTCAGTATCCTCTGTATTAAACTCTATACGCTTGTCATTACCTGCGACCAATCCACGTACAGTATCGTACACACACCAATCGCCTGATGAGTCTGACCTCCTAATCAAAACAAACCTAGCACCACTACTAAATCCACAGTCAATATCTTGGTTTGAGCCATTCCCAGTATAAGTTCCCACCTTGGATACACCTGCTGCTGTAGCAAAAAGGTAGGCTATCATTGTTGATCCGTTACCATTAACTTGATGTTGAGTTCCAATACTAAAAGTATCTGATGAAGACTGTGTTGACGGAAAATAATCAGATGTAGAATATGGCGCAAAACTGTTAAATTGAATAATCTTACCACCGCCTAAAGCAGAATGATAAATACACCACTGACCGCCCCCACCTCCATCAGTATTCACTCTTTTTTTAATCCAAATCATCTCAGGTACTGCATTAAGATTATGCGATATAGTTCTTGCTGTTGCATTTCCTGTGTAAGCAACCACATCGAAATACGAGGGTGCTCTTTTCCACATGTAGTCAACAGTACTTGCACCACCCATAAAAGGAAGTCTTACAACTTTATCCATATGGTCAAATTCGCAGAAAGATGACGCACTGCCCTCAGAACCTGTAGAACCTGCATCCATCCGAGTCATAGTTAATCTGGGTACAACCTTTGAATCTCCTCCATCTCTTCTTTTTGTAAAGAGAAGATCAACAGGAAACCCAGAGTCTAAATCAACAGCAGGATTGTCACTTGTTGCAGTATCAATAGCAAAAACCTTAGTGGCATCATCTGGTACAGCTAGTGGGCCTCTGCGTATTGCCATGTAGATGTATTCAGAGGTGTTTCTATTAACTAAGTCTGCTCCCAAAGTAGGTTTAAAGCCTGTAGAGGTAAGCTCAATATAGTCTCCAACAGCTTCAACATTATTAAGATTTGGAAACAGTCTGTTATCATCCCCACCCGTAACTAACCCACGCATTGTGTCAAAAATAACCCACTGGTCGGTTGTTCCAGTGGCAATTTTAATCATTACCCACTGAGGTTCAAACCCTAAGTTGATCTCAGGACCAGTAGTAGAACCATTACCAGTGTAGCTCCCACACTTGATAATATCTTGGTCACCATCAGGGCCGAAATCACCGTCACCGTCATTGTGTGCAAATAGGTAGGCTACGTAGGTGTCGCCATCAGCATTAACATTATCATTTGTGTCTACAGTAAATTGCGTTGATGTCGGTGCAGTACCACCCCAGAAACCACTACCACTGTTTCTATCTGAAGTACCGTTTAGATATAAAATATAATCTTCAGGACTAGAGCTATCTGCTCCTCTATGATAGACCATCCAGTTAGCAAGCCCACCTCCATCAGTTTTCTTTACAATCAAAGCTCCTACTGTAGTACCAAGGTTATGACTTATATTCTGTGTGCTTCCTGTTCCAGTATAAGTAACCACATCAAAAAACTTAGGGGCTTTGCGAAATGTCCAAGAGACGTAGTCGTAAGCTGATGAAAAGTTATGCCCCCAGTTACCTGTGTCTGTACCTAGTGAGTATCCATCAATATTAAAACTTGTTACTGTTTTTTGTGTATCTGCTGTGTAGGACTCTTCGTCAGTAGAGTTTGTACTTATAAGTCTCCCTGCACCCCGAACAGTGTCTGTTAGATAATTACCGCCAGAATCTCTTGATTTAGTCCAAACCAAACCACCTTCGCCATCAAGGTCAATCCCATTAGTGATCGTTTGCGCAGCACCTGTCCCAGTATACAAATAAGTGCTGAACACATCTGGTATATCAAATTTTTCAGTTAATGTATTAGCTGCAGTGGAAGCTACCCTTGCTACATGACTCATGCTATATTCTCCCCTGCCCTCTTACCATAGTAAGTTGTGCCACCATCTTTGGTAAAGAAAGCATATATCTCCTTACCACTACCTGCAGTAGGTGCAGAACCCTCATGCCACTTAATTGAGGTAGGCCATATTAAGTCATAACTTGTGTTGTTTACCTCTAGGGTAAATCCTACGGCTTTTCCTGATGCAGGTGGATTACTAAATGTTATTGTAGTAGAACCTGTAGGTGTTAAACTAAAGTCTGTACCAGAGGAAAGATCTAGATCATTACTTGTGATTGTACCGTTAGTACCTAAGTACCTTCCTGCGGATAGTCCATTCTTAATCTTAAAGTTTTTATCGTTAGCCATTCCTTCACCTTCCAGATTAGCTTAGATTGTCGGCTGTCTTAAAGCCGTGATAAGTAGTCCCACCATCGTCTGTGCTGATGGTAAATATATCTGTTGTCGCAGTCGGGGGTGTAGTTGTTGTATCTGAATCTGGACTGCTAGGGGCAACCCCCCCTGCCCATTCTATAGAGCTAGGCCAAGAGATAGTGTAATCTGTGGATATTGAGGTGCTATATCTAAGAAAAGAATCTGTGGTATTATTAGCAACAAATAACTTTGTACCATCTGAAGAAAATGCTATACCCTCTGTTCCTACAAGACTTTGTGATCCACCATCAAAGGTTATACCTGCTGCTGAAGCACTATCAATTTCCCATGCAGTTGACATGTCATATTGTACTATCCCAACAGT
>Ga0181369_1000222_pt1 | contig 16450 bp, 13 predicted proteins | sample LowvirmetaG_8_FD_130088 | JGI IMG/M metagenome (GOLD analysis project Ga0181369, IMG submission 130088) | Marine viral communities from the Subarctic Pacific Ocean - Lowphox_04 viral metaG | ecosystem: Environmental > Aquatic > Marine > Oceanic | place: Subarctic Pacific Ocean | collected... | reverse complement strand
TGAAATAAAAAGAGTATTTTATGAAGCAACACCTGCTATTGTTAAGTTTTTTGATCCTTATGCTGGTACTGGTACTGGTATGATGAATATGATGGATACTTTTGGTTGGGGTAATTATTCTCCGGCAATTAATTTTATGTTAATGCCTATTAGTTTTGATTTACAAAAAATTCAAGCTATAGAATTAAATGATCAAATTAGAAAATCTCAATTTTCATTTGAACTTATAAATAACAATTTAAGAATATTCCCAATACCTCAAAATAGTGGAACTTTATGGTTCCAATATATAAAATTATCAGATAGAAATGATCCAATTTCTAAATATCCTGATGGACAATATAATGTAACAAACGTTTCAAATGTTAATTATTGTAATCCCGATTATTGTGAAATTAATTCAATTGGTAGAAGTTGGATATTTGATTATACTTTAGCTGTATGTAAAGAAATATTAGGATATATTAGAGGTAAATATACACAAGTACCTATTCCTGGAGCTGAAACTACTTTAAACCAATCAGATTTACTTTCAGCTGCTACATCAGAAAAAGAGGCATTAATAACAAGATTAAGAGAATATTTTGATGAAACGTCACGAAGTAATTTATTAGCGGTAAAAGCAGCAGAAGCAGAATCATTACAAAAAATTGAAGCAGCAGTACCTTACCCAATTTATATAGGATAATATGGCATTATTTGGAGGAGCAAGAGACGTAAGTATGTTTAGAGGCATTAGTAGAGAACTAATGTGGGATATTATTGTTCAAGAATGTGCTCTTTATAAATTTAGATTAGAAGAAACTAATGTTAATATTTATGGAGAAGCAGCTGAAGAAAAATATTATGAAGCTCCAATGTTACTTAATGTATTAATTGATAGACAAGATCAAAGTTCTCCTAATACTGATTTAGGTATTGATTTTGCAGGAGGTCGTACATTTAAATTTTTAAGAGATGATTTAGCAGGAGTAGAATCTAATGGAATAACTAATATAGGAGTAATTGTTCCTGAAGTAGGAGATATCATATGGTATGAAAATGGATATTATGAGATTTATAATTTAATTAACAATCAATTATTTGTAGGTAAAGACCCAGATTATCCAAATCAAGATGATGATGGTTATAATCCTTATGGAAATTCAGATTTAGCTAGTTTTGGTTATGATGTATCAATAATAGCGGAAGCTCATTATATACCAGCAGATAGAGTAGGAATATCAGAAGAAAGATTAATATCAAGTATTAAACATGTCAAATAAAGGAAGAAAAGTAGTACCAAAATCTCAAAGAGAAATAAGTAAAGGGATGCATACTCCTTTTTCAAAAGAAGCAGGTAATCCTAATAATGCAGCCTATGATAAAACTGATAGAAGTAATCAAACTTCATTTAAAGGTGATACTGTAAAACCTTTTACAGTTGGTTTATATGATATTGATGAAACTATAATATATTATTTTAATAATGTAATTAAACCTACAGTAATTCAAAATGGTAGAAGAGAAGAAGTACCTGTTATTTATGCAGATTCTGAAAGATGGAATCAAATTCAAAAAGATGGATATTTTAGAGATAGAAAAGGTAGAATAATGATGCCTTTAATTACTTTTAAAAGAACTAATATTGAAAAAAATAGAAATATTACTAATAAATTAGATGCTAATTTTCCTAACAATTATAGGATGTTTGAAAAATCTTATAGTAATAAAAATACATATGATAAATTTAATATTTTAAATAATAGAAGACCAACAAAAGATATGTATGCTGTTGTTGTTCCTGATTATGTAACATTAAATTATGATTGTATAGTTTCTACTTATTATATGGAACAAATGAATGGTATAATAGAAGCAATAAATTATGCATCAGATTCATATTGGGGAAATCCTGAAAGATATCAATTTAGAGCTAGAATTGATTCAGTAGCAACTAATGTTGAAATGCCTGCAGATCAAGATAGATTAGTTAAAAGTACTTTTAGTATAAAAATGTATGGATATATAGTACCTAATATACTCCAAAAAGATTTATCATCTATTAAAAAATATAATTCAAAAGCTTCAATTACATTTAATTCTGAAATGGTAAGTAATATAAATGATGTAGACTCTCCACAACCTAATAGAACAAATATCCCCCATACAGGTAATGTAAATTATGTAGATCCTCCATCAACAAAAAATCCTCCAAATAGAATAAATACAAATAGGGTACCACCATCTCCTGCACAGGAATAATTAAAAATTTTTAATTTTTAAATAGTTTATTAATATGTATAAATGATAATAAAATGAAATATTAATCAAAAATAAAAGTAATGACAAAAGTAAAAGTTTTAACTGAAACGGAAATCAAAGACATAAAAACAGTAAGAGAAGATTTCCAAATTTTAGTAAGTAATGTAGGAGATATTGAGATAGCTATAATGAATCTTAATAAAAGAAAAAAAGAAAAAGAAATAGAATTAACAAAAATTCAAAAAAGAGAAGAAGAAATAGCTCTAAACTTAGAAAAAAAATATGGTAAAGGAAACATTTCATTAGAAACAGGAGAGTTTACCCCAATAGAATAGTTTTTTAAAAAAAACACAATATTTATAATAAAATAAAACAACATAAAAAATGGCAGAAGTATTAATATCACCGGGTGTTTTAGCAAGAGAAAACGACCAATCACAAGTAACAGCAGGACCAGTACAAGCTGGGGCAGCAATTATTGGACCAACTCCAAAAGGCCAACAAAATATTCCTAAATTAGTAACTAGTTACTCAGAATATTTAGCTAATTTTGGTAGTACTTTTACAAGTGGATCTGGCGCTGTTAAACAACAATTTACTTATTTTACATCTATATCAGCATATAATTATTTCCAAAATGGTGGAACATCATTATTAGTAACTAGAGTATGTTCAGCATCACAAACTCCAGCTACTTCATCATTTATATATTCAGGAAGTAGTGTAGGTGCTGTTGAAGGAACTCAAGTTTTTGTTTTAGAAACTTTAAGTGATGGAGCAATAATGAATAATACAGGCTCAGAAGGTACAAATAATACTTTAAGTGATGGAACAGTAGATAACGTTAGATGGGAAATAACTTCTCCAAATACTTCTTCTGGTGTATTTTCATTATTAATTAGAGCAGGTAATGATACAGGAACTGCAAAACAAGTACTTGAAACATATCCTAATGTTTCTTTAGATCCAAATGCATCTAATTATATAGCTAGAGTAGTTGGTGATCAAACACAAGTATTAGCATCATCAGGAGCAAATTCTTATTTACAAACCACAGGTTCATATAGAAATGCTTCTAGATATGTTAGAGTAAAAGCAGTTAATCAAAAAACATTTGATTATTTAGATAATAATGGAAATGCAAAAGATATATTTACAGCATCAATTCCAAATGCCCAATCAGGATCATTTGGTGACGCTGGGGGTATAAATGCATCAACTATTAGAGTAAGTAATTATTATCAAAATGTAAATAATACAGATTCTCAAGGTTTAATAGGAACAGATTATACTAATGCAATAGGTTTATTAGCAAATAGAGATGAATTTAGATATAATTTAATAACAGCTCCAGGATTAATATTAGATAATGGTACAACAGGAGCAGGTTGGACAACAATTCAATCAAATACTGAAACTAGAGGAGATGCAATATTTGTAGGAGATTTAGTTAATTATGGTAGTACAATAACTGTAGTAGGAAATGTAGCAGCAACAGTTGATTCTTCATATGTAGCTTCATATTGGCCTTGGTTACAAGTAACTGACCCAGATTCAAGAGAATTAGTATGGGTTCCAGCTTCAACAATGATACCAGGTGTTTATGCATTTAATGATAGAGCAGGTGAACCATGGTTTGCACCAGCAGGTATTAATAGAGGAGGATTAGGAGTAGTTAATCAAGCAGAAAGAAAATTAACAAATAGTGATAGAGATACTTTATATACTGACAAAGTTAACCCAATAGCAACATTCCCAGGACAAGGAATTGTAGTATTTGGACAAAAAACACTTCAAACTAAAGCTTCTGCTTTAGATAGAGTAAATGTGAGAAGATTATTAATTACACTTAAAAATTATATTTCACAAATTGCTGATACATTAGTATTCGAACAAAATACAGCAGCAACAAGAAATACATTCTTAAGTCAAGTTAATCCTTACTTAGAATCAGTACAACAAAGACAAGGTTTATATGCATTTAAAGTTGTAATGGATAATACAAACAACACACCAGATGTAATTGATAGAAATGAATTAATTGGTGCTGTTTATTTACAACCAACTAAAACAGCTGAATTTATTTACCTAGACTTTAACATTTTACCAACTGGAGCAACTTTCCCAGCATAAAAATGAAAAACAATAATATTTATAATAAAATAAAATAACATAAAAAATGGCAGTATTAGATCCCAACGAAATATTTTTCACCGCTTTTGAACCAAAAGTAGCTAATAGATTTATATTGTATGTTGATGGTATACCATCGTATATAATTAAAGGAGTTAGTGGAATGGGGTTCGCACAGGATGAAATAGTATTAAATCATATAAACACTTATAGAAAAGTAAAAGGTAAATTAAGATGGAATGATTTAACAATGGAGTTATTTGATCCAATTACACCTTCGGGAGCTCAAGCAGTAATGGAGTGGACAAGATTACACCATGAATCAGTAACTGGTAGAGACGGTTATTCTGATTTCTATAAAAAAGATTTAACAATTGACGTACTAGGTCCTGTAGGTGATGTAGTTTCAGAGTGGATTATTAAAGGAGCATTTATTAAAGATGCATCATTTGGTGATATGAGTTGGGATGACGATACTACTGTAATGAATATTTCACTAACAATAGGAATGGATTATTGCGTATTAAATTTCTAAAAGAAAATTTATATATTTTACATTTAAGCTTGGCTTCGGTCAAGCTTTTTTGTATCATACATATGTATAACAAAATTAAGTTATTAATAAATAAAAACTATGTCTGAAAATAAGTTTAAATTTCCAACAGAAGAAGTAGAACTACCATCAAAAGGTTTATTATATCCTGAAGGTCATCCATTAAAATCTGGTAAGATTGAAATGAAATATATGACTGCTAAAGAAGAAGATATATTAACAAATCAAAATTATATAGCTAAAGGTATTGTATTAGATAAATTATTACAATCATTAATTGTTACTGATGTAAAACTTAAAGACATATTAATTGGTGATAAAAATGCTATTTTAATAGCTTCTCGTATATTAGGGTATGGTAAAGATTATAAAATTAGATATAGAGGTCAAGAACATACTGTAGATTTAAGTTTATTAACAAATAAAAAAATTGATGAAAAATTATTTAAAGGTGGTCAAAATGAATTTGATTGGGAATTACCATCATCAGGTACAAAAATAACATTTAGGTTATTAACTGATGGTATAGATAAACAAATTGATGAAGAAATTAAAGGTATTCAAAAAATTAATAAAGGTGCATCACCTGAAATTTCTACTAGAATGAAACATTTAATAACATCTGTAGAAGGAGATTCATCTGGTAAAACTATTAGAGATTTTGTTGATAATTATCTCTTAGCAAGAGATGCAAAAGCATTAAGAGATCATGTAATAAAGATCCAGCCTGATATAGAATTAAAAACCACAATTACTAATGAGTATGATGAGCTTGAAGAAATAGATGTACCAATTTCTTTAAATTTTTTTTTCCCTGACGCCAACTGAAGCAGCTCAATATAGAAGTAATATTTTTTCACAAATTCACGAAATAGTTTTTAATGGTAATGGAGGCTATGATTGGAATGCTGTATATGAAATGCCTATATGGCTTCGTAATTTTACCTATAAAAAAATAGCAGAGTTTTATAAAGAACAATCAGAAGCAAATAATCCTAAAAATAAAAATGATATAGATTTAGCTAATCCTAATAAATCTAAACTTCCTCCTAAAAGAACAGTGTCACCTCCTACTTATGTTGCTAAAACATCGAGAAAATAATATTTTTTAATATTTATAATAAAATATCTCTATGGTTAAAAAGAGTAAAGCTCAAATAGAAGCAGAAAAAAGTGCAAAAGAAACAGCAGTAGTTGTTGAAGATGCTTTAAGAAATATTGCCGATAAAGTAGGTGATATATTTAAGGAAGTACTATCATCAACTGATACTGTAGCTAAAGCAACTATTAAAGATATTACAGGAGGATTAAATTCATTAGCTAAAGTGTCAAAAGAATTAGCAAATGCTAATGTAAAAGCAGCTGAAGGGGCTTTTAAGCAAGCTGATGCTGCTAAATTACTCCAACAAAGACAAGCTAAAATTTTTGCTCTTAAAGCTCAAATTGAAGCAGTTGACAGATCTAAAGTTAAACTTACTGCCAAACAAAAGAAAAATTTAGATGAACAATTAGTTCAATTAGAAAGTTATAATGAAGAATTTGAAAAAGGTTTACAAGATCAATTAGATTTATCTACTAAAATTACCAAACAGATGGGCCTTACAGGGGCAGCCTTAGGTGGTCTTAAAACCATAGCAGGTAAATTAGGATTAGGAAATATAAGTGATGCCTTAGAGGATGCAAATTCAGCAGCTTTAGAAGTAGCTAAAAATTCAGAAGGATTTACTGGTAAATTTAAAGTATTAGGTGCAGCTCTAGGATCATTAGGTAAAAGTTTTATAGGACTTATAACAGATCCTGTGGCTATGACAGGTCTTTTAGTTAAGGGTCTTTTAGAAATAGTTAAAATTTCAGAAAAATTTGCTAAAAAAACATCTGATGTAGGAAAGGCATTCTTAGGAATGAGTGGAAGTTCAAAACAAATAAAAGGAGATTTAGCAGAAATGGCTGCTAGTGATACTTTTTTAAATTTTGAAGAAGCTTTTCAAGCTATGAAATCTTTAAATGCTGCAACAGGAACTCAAATTATGCTTTCTGAAAAACAAGTAACAACATTTCAAAGATATACAGAAATGTTAGGTATGAGTGAAGAAAATGCTGGTCAATTATTTAGAATGGCCCAACTGTCAGATACTGCTTTTAGTGATATGGATAGCACAATAGGTGGAGTAGTTAAAGGATTAAATATGGGGGGAGATGCTTCAGTATCTTTAAATGATGTAATAGATGATGTAGCAAATGCATCAGCTCAAACTGCATTTAACTTAAATAATAATCCAGAGGCTTTAGCAAAAGCAGCATTTAATGCCAAAAGGTTAGGAATGACAATGGATCAAATTTCAGATGCAGCTTCAGCCACGTTAGACTTTGAAAGTTCTATTCAGAATGAAATGGAAGCAGAATTGCTTTTAGGTAAAAATTTAAATCTAGAACAACTAAGATATGCAGCTTTAACTGGTGATGTAGATACCCAAGCTAAAGAATTAAATAGAATTTTAGCTGATAATATAGATCAAACAGAAGGAAATGTTATTAAACAAGAAGCATTAGCTAAATCTTTAGGTATGTCTGTTGAAGATATGCTTAAAGCTAATCAAGCAAGATTAATTCAAAATAGATTAGGTAAATTGGGTGCTAAAGAATCTGAAGTAGCTCAAAAGAAATTAAACAAATTAATATCAGAGGGTGTAGGTGAAAAAGAAGCCTTAGCTATGCTTGCTAAAGAAGATTTAGATAAAACCGTAAAGGCAACAGAAGCATCTCAACGACTAGCAAGAATAGGAGAACAAATAAAAGAAAACTTCTTTACAGCTTTAGATAAATCAGGGGCTTTAGATAAAATAACAAATGCAATAAAAATGTTTGAAGAAGGTGGTGGAATGAAAACTTTAGCCACAACATTTGAAAAGGCAGGAAATGTTCTTGGAAGTATTATAACATCAATAGCTGAAAACCCAGGAGGTACTATTAGAAAATTAGGTATTGGGTTAGCAGGAGCACTTGCACTTAAATTAGCAGTTCAAAAACGTATACCTCAAGCAGTATACTTTGCTGGTAGTAAAGGACTAGGAAATTTATTTAAAAAAGGTGGGGGAAAAGGTGCTGGTAAAACAGTAGCAGGAGCAGGTGCAAAATCAGTGGGAAAAAATATTGCTAAAGTAGGAGGTAAAACAGGAGCCAAAGTAGGAGCAAAATTAGGAGCAAAAGTATTAGGTAAATCCTTACTTAAAAGAATACCTGGTCTTGGGGCATTAGCAGGAGTAGGTTTTGCAATAAGTAGGGTAGCTAAAGGAGATATGGTTGGGGCCGCAATGGAATTAGCATCTGGAGGAGCAAGTTTATTAGATCTTGTAGCCCCAGGAGCAGGTTTAACAGCAGGATTAGCTATAGATGCAGGAATAGCTGCTAGAGATATAAGCAGAGCAAATGCAGGAACAGCAGCAGATTTTATTTCAAGACCTGGACAACCAATTCAGAAATTTAGAAAAGATGATATTATAATAGGTGGAACTAGTTTAGGTGGTGGAGGAAACAATGAAGTTGTTTCATTGCTTAAAGAATTAATATCAGCAGTTAAAGAAGGTGGTGATGTGTTTATGGATGGAAATAAAGTAGGTAAATCATTAGCACTAGCAACTTCTAATATGGGATAATATTTATAATAAACAATTAATTAATAAAAATATATAAAAATGCCAGATACAGTAAAAAATTCATTAGTAGATAGATTAAAAGTTGATGGTTCTCCTTTATCAAAAGATAATGGTGCAACCCCAGCAACACCAGATTTTGCAGAATCAAAATTACATTTTGAGTATTCTTTAGACACTAATCCAGATAAATTATCAGTAAGACCACGTAATGGTCAATTACCTAATTCTACTGCATTAGCACAAGGAGACGATATTACAAAATATAAAGATAATTTACCTGCAGGGTCATCTATCTAAAATAACACTATATGTCGGATAATACACTTACACCTGAATCTAGAGGTCGTCTAATTAATCTAAAAACAAACTTAAAAAATTTAAAGTTTGGAGGGGATAGACCTGCTTCGGGTACAAGTAATCAACCTTATGAAGTAGTAGATATACCTTCAGGAACAGGATATTTAAGAGATGGAATGCCTCTTCAATCAGGTCCTGATTTTATATTAAGAGATGGTTTTTTAGCACCTTTAAAAGCACTTAAAGATGTAAGTAGATTAGCTAAAATGTTTATTGATACTAAATCTCCAAGAGGTATATTTTTTACTCTAAAAGAAAATTTATTATCAAGAACAAGTGTAAAAACCCAAGCATCATTTGGAGCAGGTTATTTAGGTGGTGCTATGAATCAGGGTGCTTATTTACCTCTAGGAACATTACTTCAAGCAGGTTTTAATTGGGTAGGAGCTCATTTAAATAAATTTGGACTAAATCCTGTAGGATCATTAGGTGGTCCTGCTGGTGCAAATAGAAATGCTAGAGGTGGAGCAGGTGCATTAAATCCTTATTCTGTAGTAGTACGAAATGATCAAGAAATAGGAGATAACAGATTATATAACTTTAATAATTTTGTATCTAAAGGAGTTTCTACATCAGATGATTTCTTTCAGGGAGCATTTGATGATTTATTAGGAGCAAAATTTAATATAAATCCAGAAGCTACAACAGAAAATAGAGATACTCCTGTATTATATTCATATGGTGGAGGACCTGGTTCTATATTAGGTGTTGGTAAAACCAATATATTTAAAGAACGTCCTACATATAATGCTATAAGAAATTATAAAAATTTATCTTCAGCTTATCCTAATTATAGTGGAGTTCAACCTTCAGGTCTTTCTACTTTATTATATGGTGATATTTTTAGAATATATTCTAATACAGAATTAACAACTCGTAGAGGATTGTATCCTAGAAGTTTTATGAATTTTGTTATAGATTCTGAAATAGAATTTGATGATACTACATCAAAGGTAGTATCTAAAATAATCCATAAAGCACCAAATTATACAAAACAAAATAAAGCATTAAGAACAGGAATAGGAGATCCAGGACAACATATTACATATGCTGTAGATGGAACAAATAAAGAAAGAAATGTATTTAATTATGGTATACCTGCATTTCAAATGGAGGCTTTAGATAAAATTACAGCTTTAAAAATGTATGAATCCGAAGGACCTAATCATACATTACCTATTAATGATTTATGTAAATTTAGAATTGCAGTAGTTAATAATGGTCCAAGTGAAGGCAAAAAATCAACATATTTACATTTTAGAGCTTACATAAATGGTTTTACAGATAATTATGCTGCTACTTGGAATGATGTTCAATATGTAGGTAGAGGTAATGTATTTAAAAATTATAGTGGGTTTACTAGGGATATATCAATGGGTTTTACTATAATGGCAACTTCAAAAGCTGAATTAGTTCCTATGTTTGCTAAACTTAATTTTTTAGCATCTTCTTTAGCACCTGATTATTCATCTGCAGGATTTATGAGAGGAAATATGGTTAGGATGACTGTAGGAGGTTATTTATATGAAGTACCAGGAGTATTAACTTCATTAACTTATACAATCCCAGATGATACTTCATGGGAGATAGCAATTGACACAGATGGAAAATCAGATCCTTCAGTAAAAGAATTACCTCATAGAATAGAGGTTAGTTTAGCTTTTACCCCAGTAGAAGATTTCTTACCTTCACGACAAAGATTATTATATAATGAAAACGGTGAATTACGAGCAGTAGGAAATGAAGCATTTATAAGTTTAAATAATGGAATTAATAATAATTATATAGGAGATAATGGTTTAAGTAAGTATGATCAACCAATAAAAACTCAATCAGATGAATAGATATGCTGAATTAAGACCTTTAAGAGATTTTGATAGTAATTTACGAAATAGGGGAGTTACATATAAAAAAATATCAAAATATCCTATTATTCCACAACAAGAAAATGATATATATGCTATAACAGAATGGGGTGATAGATTTGAAAGTTTAGCATTTCAATTTTATGGGGATGTAACATTATGGTGGATTATTTCTTCTGCTAACCCCGATATTGTTGATTTTTCATCAATTTTTATTCCTATAGGATCACAAATTAGAATCCCCCAAAATATTTCTCCTATAATTGATAGTTATAATGCATTAAATAGATAAGGTTATGGGTAATATTATAGGTGATCCATTTGATAATTTTGTAAAAAAACAAATTGAAGTAAGGCAAAAAGCTTTAGGACAAATATCAAATATATCTGCTGATAATTTAAAATATTATACAACTAAAACACCCTGGTTAAGATTAGCTAGTTCAGTTAATTTAACTCAAGAAGAAGATGGTGATAATAGTGTTTTAGATAGATTAGTTAAAGCTGGTGTTAATAAAGAATTAATAATAAATGAAAATTTAGCTAAGTCTTTTATACTTCATGGTGGAACAATTTCATTAGATGAAGTTATAGAACAAAATGAAAAACCTCTAGAAAATGAACCTGAAGCTAGTGTATTATCCTCAAAATTAAAAATTAATAAAGGTTTAAATTATAATAATAATATATTTAATGGAGCTTATGGTTGGGGTGGTATTGGTGAAAGAGGATATGTCCCTATGCCTGGAATTGAATCAGCTCAATCTACTTATTATAATAATGGAGCTTTAAGTAAAGCAACAATTAATGTAAAATGTTATAGTAAGGAACAATTTCAATTATTAGATGCTTTATATTTACGACCAGGATATACTCTTTTATTAGAATTTGGGTGGTCTACTTTTTTAGATGATAATGGAAATTTAGGGGAATACGAAGGATTTAAATCAAAACCTTTAGACTTTTTATTAAATCCTAATACATTTGTAGGTCCTAAAAATCAATTCCAAATGTTAAATCTTATATCAAGTGAGAGATTAAAGTATTTTGGTAATTATGAAGCTGTTTATGGTAAAATAACTAATTTTAAATGGTCTTTTAGCACAGATGGTTCTTATAGTTGTGAAATAACTTTAGTGGGTATGGGTAACATTATGGAATCATTAAAATTAAATGTAACTGATCCTAAAAAAAGTAATCCTAACCAAAGTAATAAAGATGAAGTAAAAGCAGAACTTACATTTGATAAATATCTTGATAGATTAGTAGGACCATCAATAGCTGCTTATATTAAAATAGCAGAAAATGATGAGTTTCCTTTAACATCTTTTTTTAAAAAACAATCAAATATTCCTAAGGGTATTAAAAGACAATACGTAGCAGCATTAGGTGATATAGAAGGAATGAATTTAGTGAATGCTAGAAAAGGAAAAATTATAAATTCTTTAAAACCTTTATACCAAAAAGAAAAAGAAAAAGATAAAGATAGAATAATAGAAAACAATAATAGTGATCCTTTATTATCTTATAAAGATGATACTAAATTAAATAAAACTTTTTATAACATATCACAAACAATACAACAAAGATTTAAGGGGGAAGCTGGTGGACAGTTTGTTTCAACGCGAGGAATTAAGAATGGAGCTTTTATATTGTCTGATACTTTTAATGGTAAAAAAGATATAGATGGTAATTCAAAACTTGAAAAAAGTGTTTATATAAAATTTGCTGCTTTATTAAATATTATTGAAGATAATTGTAATTTATTTTCTAAAAAAGATGGAGGTACTCCAACTATAAAATTTGATTTTGCTTATAGTAATATGGAAAATGATCAAAATTTTATGTTTATTTGCCCTCCTAATATTTCAACAAACCCAGAAAAATGTTTAGTAGCTTATAATAAATTTTCTATTAAGGGAATAGTTGATTATAAAAATGATATTCCAACATCAACACCTTTAAATAAAGTATTATCATTACAACAGAATTTTTTAGTAGATAATAATCCTTATGTGGGAAGATTAGGTAATGTTTTAATAAATTTAAGATTTGCTTCTGAAACAATAGCAAAATCTCCAAAAAATGAAGAGGGTGCTATATCGGTTTTATCTTATTTAAAAACCATATTAAGAGGAATAAATGGTTCTTTAGGAAATATAAATGATTTTTTTGTTGCTTATGATGAAAATGATGGTGTTATTAAAATTTATGACAGAACCCCAAAACCTAATTTAACTGAATTTCCTCCTGAAGAATATACAAGAATTAATATTTTTGGAGTAAAACGAGATCAAGGATCATTTATTACTAATATAGGATTAGATGCTGAAATTCCTAATAATTTTGCTGCACAAATATCAATAGGATCTCAAGTATCTGGAAATAATCTTATGGGTAATTCAGTTTCATTTACTAATTATAATAAGGGTTTAGTTGATAGAATTATACCTGAAAAACTAGACTTTGTAGATTTACAAGATAAAGAAGAAAAACCTAGTCCCTTAGAAAGAGCAAAAACATTAAAAGAAGATAAATTATTTAAAACTTTAGACACTGGAAATCTTCCTATAAAAGAAATGTATAAGTTTGGGGGAGCAAAAGCTGGAAGCAATTATGATAAATACAATTTCACATCAGAAGTATCATATGATTTTAGTGAAAATTATACAAGTTATATAAAATTAATACATGGAATACTAGCTGATAGTAATAAAGTTCCAGCACCTTTCTTTTTACCCTTTAATTTAAACTTAGAAATGGAAGGTTTATCAGGAATGAAATTATTTGAAAAATTTAGAATAACTGATGATATTTTACCTCCATCTTATGAAAAAGATAGTGTAGATATTGTTGTAAAAGCAATTAATCATACTGTTGATGTCCAAAAATGGTCTACTACAATTGATACTCAATCTGTACCTAGATTTGAACCTTTAATAATTGATGATAAAGAAGTAACTACTACAGAACAAAAATCTGAAAAACAACAACAATTAGCAGCTGCAGCTGAAGAAGCACCCCCGACAGATCCTAATAGTCAAATTACAAGATTAAGATTAACTAGATTAGTTGATAATGGTTATCAAACTCTAGGTATAATGGAAGTATTAGATGAAAATGGTAATACTTTATATGCATTACCAACATGTGAGTTACCTTGGAATGATAATAAAAATAATGAAAGTTGTATACCTACAGGAACTTATACTATATCATCAAGAAATTCACCTAAATATGGAAATCATTTTATTATAGCCAATCAAAGTGATAATAGAAATGAAATATTAACAGCAGGAGGACCTATTGATGGGTTTAATACAACAAATAGAAAATGGGTATTAATACATGAAGCCCCAGCAGCTCAAGGTAATTCAAAACCTTGGTTACTAGGTTGTATAGCCCCAGGATTTAAATTTAATACTAAACAAACAGATGGAAGGGGTAATCCTAGAGGAACAGGACCTAGTTATGGTGGTAAACAATCACAATCACATTTAGAGTCAATTCAAGCAAAAAATAAAGTAGTAGGAACATTATTTAATGCAGGTAAAGATCCAATGTTTAAAATGGAAATCAAAGCATTAGGTGGTGTTAATAAACCTAATGAAAGTAATTTCTATTCATTTGGTGTAAATAATGAAATTAGAAAAATTGAACAAAAAACAGGAGAAATATATACCTATACAGATGGAGCAGGCCAAAATGCCCCAGTAGGAAGTGGTAATATTTTCGCCCCAACACTTTAATTATGGTTTATATACCTAAATCTCAAATAAAAGAAAACCAATTCACACCAGGAGCAGAATGGTATTATGTTAAGAATAATTCTTCTTATACGGGATTTTATTATATAATAGCTAATGGTAGAGCTTATACAGGTAAAAACCCAAATGATCCTCCAAATGAAGAAATTGTTAAAAAAATACCTATTGTTTCATCACAGGTAAAAAAAGGAGAAATTAATGACGGTTCAGATGATGTTGAATACGCAGAAAATTGGGATGGTCCTATTTATAATGGAGGTCCAAGCCAAAATGCTCAAGATGTTGAAATATATGGAATATTAACTGACACTGATTATAATTTAATCAGATCAAAACCTCAATATTTTCCAACATTACCTACACTAGAAGACTATCAAAAAGGAATGTTTATAAGATATTTTGTATGTAAAATAAATCAGTTAGAATATTTAGAAATTAATAAAGAAACATATGATAATATTTTTACCCAAAATAAAGTATGGATGTGGGAAGATTACGTACCTTTTACCTTAGATTGGTATATAAATGGGGATATTGATAGAGTATTTAATAATAATAAAGGATCTATTTTTATAAAAGAAAAAGAAATAAATAAAAAAGGATTAGAAGATTATTTAGGAAAACAATATTTAAAATATTTTAAATATAAAAAAGCAGATAATTTAAATACTAGAGGAGGTGAATTAATTACCCCTACTGGAAAAGATTATGTAGGGTTATATCATATTCATGAATTTCAAGGACCTATGGAAGGTGCAATGCACATTTCATCTGCTCATAGTAAATTATTTTATAAAAGATTTTATAGAAGCGAAATAGTTGATTCTTTAAACTTAGAAGGAGTTATTGAAACTGGGGAAACTCAAATGGTAGAATATAGACAAAATATTTCAACTGACCCTAATTATAACCCTCCAACTAACACATCACCCCCTTCAATGGGTGGAGGATCTTCAAGTGGAGGTGGATATTAGATAAATCCTTCATATATTAAAATAAAAAGTTATGTTTTGGTTAGTTGAAAGTAAAGTTCAATTTGAACAATTTACAAATGCTAATTGGGAAGAAGTTTTTATAGAAGTAATTCCAAATAGTTATTTAATACACCCTGTACAAAATAGTATTTGTGCTTTGTATATTAGACCGTTAGTATCAACTAAAGGATTTATTGTCCCACTATCACATAGTGAAACTTTAAATATAAATATAACGGAGATAAACACGATGTTACATAAATTTAGTAGCATATATGTGCGTGATAAGAAGGAATTTTTACATTATTTACCATTAAAAGGCCTCTTTGACATAAACCAACAAAACCCTCCGTATATACCAGAACTAACCCAAACACATCATATTTTTAATAGGAGATATCCTAATAAAAAAGATGTAAATAGAATTATACCTATAGTCAAACACTATGAGTATTGTGAAGAAATATATAATAATCTTAAAGATAAAATAAATGGAAAAATCAATGAATTCTACAATGACAAATCTTCAGTGGTTTTCAACGCCATTGAAAGAAGTGGTATACGAGTTGATAAATCAAAATTTAAATCGCACTTTCATGATATCGATGGAGACTACGTCTACACGCAGTACAACTTCAAAACCCTCACAGGAAGACCAAGTAATAAATTCAAAGGAGTAAATTATGCCGCACTTAACAAAGAAAACGGACAAAGAGAGTGTTTTATCCCTCGTAATGACAATTTTATTGAGTTTGACATTGGCGCTTATCATCCTACTTTGTTGGCTAAGTTGGTGGGTTATAATTTTGGTGATAAGGATGTTCATATGGCCTTTGCGGAAATGTATGGAGTGGATTATAAAAAAGCAAAAGAATTAACATTTAAACAACTATATGGAGGGGTG
>Ga0181369_1000220_pt1 | contig 16476 bp, 35 predicted proteins | sample LowvirmetaG_8_FD_130088 | JGI IMG/M metagenome (GOLD analysis project Ga0181369, IMG submission 130088) | Marine viral communities from the Subarctic Pacific Ocean - Lowphox_04 viral metaG | ecosystem: Environmental > Aquatic > Marine > Oceanic | place: Subarctic Pacific Ocean | collected... | reverse complement strand
CAAAACAATTTATTTCTAATGTAGGAATGGATTTAGAAACAAGTGGTGGTTTAGTTTGGATAAAGAACAGAGATGACAGCGAAGATAGTGCTTTATTTGATTCTGTTAGAGGTCCGAACTTATGGCTTCGGTCAAGCACAACTGCTGCTGAAACTGATTTTTCAGGTAATTTTGGTGTTCTATCTTTTGAAAAAAATGGTTATTTTATTGGTGATGGTAGTGCTGTAAATGGTAACAATGAATCGATTGTAGCTTGGGTTTGGAAAGGTGGAGGTGCAGCAGTTTCAACTAATAACAATGGAGGTGCTCAAATTACTGCGGATGTTAGTGCAAATACGGATGCTGGATTTAGTATAGTAAAATACACAGGAAGTGGTACAGTTAATCAGACAGTTTATCACGGGTTAAATCAAGCCCCTGAACTGATTATTAATAAACAAACGGGTGCAGTTGAAAATTGGTTTGTATTTACAACTGTTATTGATGGTTCAAACGATTTTATAGTTCTTAATGATTCAGCTGGTAAAGGAGATTCAACGCTTTCTCTACCAACTACTGACTATATTTATTCGAGGACAAGTGGAACTATGATAAATTATTGTTTCCACAGCGTTGCAGGTTATAGTAAAATAGGCACTTACACTTGGACAAATTCATCTTATACTACGGGAACTATGGTGTCTGATTTAGGTTTTACACCTAGTTTTGTTATGATAAAGAGAATTAGTGGAGGTGCTGGAAACTGGCAAATGTACGACAATCGTAGAGTTTCAGGTGCCACTCAAAACAATGCATTATATGCTGATGAGCCAGATGATGAAGCTACGACAGGATTTCAAGCTATTTCTTTTGACTCAAACGGATTTAGTGCTGCTATTGGAGTTGATGGCAATCAAACTGCTTCAGGCTCTCTTAACTTTAATGGAAGTACTTACTTATATTTAGCAATCAAATGATATGGATGATTTGAAGATATTTGGAGTTTATAGTTTAGGAATTGGTTCTTTTGCTGTTAGTGTTTCGGATATTAATCCTGTAATGCAGTTTTTAGTTTTGACTGCTACGCTAACTTTTACTTGTATATCTATCTATAAATCATTAAAGAAATGAAACTCCCAAGCAATGGCGTGGCTCGTGACATTCGTCACTTTTTTGGCTCACTTTTAATCTTTGGAATGATTGTTGGTATCATGGCATACCTAACACAATACGAAATACCACAAACTAACAGAGATTTACTAACTACTTTGGTTGGGATGCTGGCAGCAAGTCTTGCAATGATTATATCGACAATCACAGGCACTCGCCCAAACGAATTGCAGGAGGCAAAAAAAACAATCCAATCACTAGAAACTAAAATTGATATGCTTGTATCATCCAAAGATATGCTTGAAGCTATGGTTATAAAACTACAAGACGATACAATAGATAGGCTATTGCTAAACAACACACTAAATTACGATGATTGCAAAAGCGGAAAGTGTGGATGTAAAAACGAATGTAGTAATGAATCTTAAACACTTTTCAATTAATGAATTTGATTCGCCCGACTTACCTAATAGTGGTCTTAACATGGATAATGATTTTTTGCAAATGCTCGATATGGCACGTGAAATCGCCAATATTCCCTTTAAAATCAATTCAGGGTACCGAACAAAAGAACATAATGAAAAGGTTGGAGGAAAACCGCAATCGAGCCATCTTGTGGGAAAAGCAACAGATATCGCTTACAAGGATTCACGTGAAAGATACATTATCATTACAGCATTACAAGACGCAGGATTTAATCGACTTGGCATTGCAAAAACCTTCGTACATACAGATAGTGACGAAACAAAATCACCAGATGTTATCTGGACTTACTAATACAGTTGGCAATACTTTAGTTGATGTCAAATAAAAAGAAATTTAAAGATACCGCAGTAGGTTCTTTCCTTCTCCAAAAGATACCAAAAGTCGTTAGTGCGATTGCACAAGACACACCCGTAGGTAATGTTATAGAAGCAATTATTGGTGGTAGTGATATGTCTCAAGAAGATAAAGACATTGCACTTGAAAAACTACGTTTAGAACGTGCGGAAATGGATGGCGTTACACGTAGATGGGTAGCCGATAGTCGTAGCGGATGGCTCGCACAAAACGTAAGACCGCTAACTTTGTGTTTTTTTACAATATCTTATATAATAGGTTGGTATTTAGATTATGATTTAACAACAATTACGGGATTAATGCAAGTTATTTTAGGGGGTTATTTCGGTAGTCGTGGTGTTGAGAAAGTGTTTGGTAATAAATTACATAAATGATTTGTCCACATTGCGTAGCGGTTTGTTTAGTTGGTTGTGTCGTATTAGCTAAGAAGTTATGGCAAAACAAATAACAGTTAATTATTACAAAAAGCCGAAAAGAAAGCGTAAAGGCATACACGCTAAAAGTAAGTCAAGTATGCTAAAATCAAGTAAATTATACAAAAAGAAATATAACGGACAAGGTAAAAATTAGTAGTTTTTAACTAAAACTTGAAATTGTCTAAAAAAAAAACTAACTTTGGCGGGTTAGTGGGATATAATGTTTAAATATTAATAATTATTTTACTATGAATGAAGATTTAACTATAAGAAATTTAGCCCAAAAAATTGCTAAAGATTTTGCACTAAGTATTAAAGAACGTACCGATTTATTACTAGAACTAGATGCAAACCAATATACAAATTTAGGTGTTGATTCTACAAAAACCGAAAAAACTAAGGTTAAGTCTGATAGTAAATTTTTGTATAATCAAATAAAAGGTATTGATGAACGTACGGGTAAAATGCTATTGAACCACATGGACATATAATCCAATGCCTAAAACTGCTAAAAAACCAACACGTAGTAAATTAATTAAAAAGCTAGATGTAGTATTTAGTCAATATATAAGATTAAGTAATGCGGATGGCAAAGGTATGTGTACGTGTGTAACTTGCAATAAACAATTTCATTGGAAAAATATACAAGCGGGTCATTTTATGTCACGTAAACACTATTCTACTAGGTGGAACGAAAACAACGTAAAGCCACAGTGTGTTGGTTGCAATATGTTTAAAAGCGGTGAGCAATATAAATATTCACTTTTTCTTGGTAACAAGTTAAGTAATGACTTATATTTGAAAAGTAAGGAATTAGTTAAGTTTAGTAGTCAAGACATACAGGATATGATTGACAATTACAATTCTAAACTTAAATTACTTATTTGAAGTTTTATTGTTTTATGTGTGTAAGGGGTAGTTTCGGCTACCCTTTTTTTGTTAAATATTTTTTTATTAACTTAGTCGCATGAAACACAACATAATAGTAGAACTTCAGGGCGAGGTCTTGGAACTACAAGAGGAAAACAGACAACTTAAAAATCAATTAAACATTCAAAACGGTATCCGATATGGACAAGACACAACTTTACATAATTAGACAAAGCTCCCTTAATAGGGCAACGGACTTGTATTCTAAAAAGGATACCTGGAACGAAGAACAAATTATTGAAACCGCAAAGGTGTTTGAACGATATGTATTAGGTGGCGAACAATTAAATAGTTTGCCCGAAATACCAAAGGTTGCAGATACTGACAAAAAGTGGTTAAATAAAAACACACCCGACTTTAACGTAGCAATAGAATTCATAAAAAAAGGTTATGCGGTTAAGGATATAAGAAACAAATACAAAGTGAGTAAAGAGGTAGAACAAGAATTAAATAAGATAAATTAAAATATGGATTTACAAGGAACTATTAAACACATTATTGACCCCGTAAAAGTAAGCGACAAGCTAACTAAACAACAAATGGTATTAACGATTGACGAAGATACTAAATACCCACAAAATATTGCAATAGAATTTTTAAACGATAAAATAGATATACTTAAAAAGTTTAATGTAAATGAAAAAGTATCGGTAGGTATTAATTTAAGGGGTAATGAATACAACGGTAAATATTATAATAATATAGTTGGTTGGAAAGTTGCACAAATACTAAATAATGAAGTAACTAACTTGCAGCAAAACCCTGAAAGAGAAACAACGGTTGATTTACCATTTTAATTAAGAGGGGGTTTCGACCCCCTTTTTTTATATTTATGTCTTTAAAAAAAATAAAGCAAGGGGATAAATTTCCATGTGATTTTTGGAATTATAATATAAACCCTATATTGGGATATGAATACAAAGAGGAACTTCGTAGTATTCCAAAAGAAAAAATAAAATACAAACTTCAAACAAACCAAGTAAGATGATAGCACAAAGCAATAAAATAAAAGATAGGATTTTTGATATAAAACACGGTAGAATAAAAGAAGGGCTAAAAATAGGAATACCCGAAATAGACGAGTATTTAAGATTAAAACACAACGAAGGAAGTTTAAATTTAGCGATTGGACATAGTAACGTTGGTAAGACTACGGTCTTAGTTTATTTATTTACATTATGGGCAATAAAACACAATCTTAGGTTTTTAATATTTAGTAGTGAAAACACACCGCAAAGTATTGTACGTAAAATTATAGAGTTTAAAATGGGAAAACCAATACACACGGCAAGCGAAGATTTAATAACTAAATCAATAGATTGGGCAGATAAGCATTTTAAAGTAATTGATGCAGACAAAATATATACTTATGTTGAATTATTAAAAGAAGCTAAAGCAATAAAAGACGCATGGGATTATCAAGGTTTACTTATAGACCCTTATAATAGTTTAGCTAGGGATTCAAGATTAGCGAAACAATACAACGGTTACGAATACAATTACTATTGCCTTACCGAACTTAGATTATTTTCAAGACAAGAAAAGATTGCAATATGGGTGAATTGTCATGGTGTTACGGATGCTATGCGTAAGGTGTATGCAAGTGGACATGAATACGAGGGAATGGTAAGACCTTTAAATATGTCGGACGTTGAAGGAGGTGGTGCGTTCGGTAACCGTGCCGACGATGTGGTTTGTATTCACAGGATGACAAGCCACCCGAATGAATGGATGTTTAGCCATATAAACGTATTAAAGATAAAAGAAACCGAAACGGGCGGTCGGTGTTCGCCTTACGAGCAACCTATTAAATTACGAATGGCATTAAATAATGTTGGGTTTGAATTTATGGGTAAAGACATAATACATGAAAAACCTTTAGAAAAAATTAAATTTTAATGGACGCAACTTTATTCTTATCACACCCGATTATACAATTATTTACTATGCTTATGCTTTTAGGCTTTTTATTTGTAATAATAGGTTTATCGGTAAACGCTGAAATAATATTAAGCCCAATTAAAGGATTTATGGCGGGTGCTTTAGTACACAACGAAACATACATAAACGAAGAAAATGAAGAAGTAACGGAATATACGTTACAATGTTTAATCTTTTTTATTAGCGTAAACGTGTTGTGGGAGAAGCGGAGTGGTTAAGTAAGGTCGCTAAACGGCATAATGAATGGATACAAATAGTGCGTTCATTTGGCGAATATGATTACGCCGAAGATATAGTACAACAGATGTACGAGGTTTTATATAAGTATGCTAATGAAACAAAAATTATTGATAATGGTGTTGTTAGTCGGGGGTATGTTTATTTTACTTTACGTAGTATTTTTTTACAATATTGCAACGCTAAAAATAAAGTCAAAAAGGTTAGACTTGACGATGAAGAAGATTACACGCAAATTGCAGACGATTCGGAAATGGATGAACAAATAGGATACAATAAAATATCTACATTAATAGATGACCATATAGACAAATGGCGATGGTATGATAAAACGCTTTTTAGATTGTATAGGGATACGGATATGAGTATAAGAAAAATAGCTAATGAAACCAACATAAGTTGGGTAAGTATATTTAACACGTTGAAAAAGTGTAAACAAGAATTAAAAGAATTATTTAAAGAGGATTACGAGGATTTTAAAAATAACGATTATGACAGAATTTAAAGGGGACAAAAGAAGCAAAGAGTATAAGGCATGGAAAAAAAACCATGCTAAAGCTAGTAAAGGTGTTGGCGATACGGTTGAAAAAATAACCAAGGCAACGGGTATTAAAAAGGCGGTTAAGTTTTTAGCGGGCGAAGACTGTGGTTGTGATGAACGTAGGGACAAGCTAAATTACTTATTTCCTTACGAAAGACCTTTGTGCTTAACGGAAAATGAATTTAATTATTTATCAAAAATATTTAAAAGTAAAAAGAATCAAATTACACCTATTGAACAAACCGAATTATTAGATATCTACAATAGGGTATTTAAAGACAAAAGGGAATTAACTAGTTGCGGGTCATGTTTTCTTAATGGAGTGTTTAAAAGATTAGAACGTATTTACAAAGAATATCTTGGATAGCTTAATAAGAAATAGAAACCAAATAAAACAAGTTATAGATTTTACGGGTGTACAAAATGGTAAAATGCACCCATCGGATGTTGATTTTGTTTTAGAATTTGACGATAATGTTTTAATACTTGGCGAAGTAAAAAGAAAGTATAACAAAATACCAACGGGTCAAAAGCTAATATTAGAAAGGATAATAGATAAATGGGGCGAAGGTGGTATTGCTTTAAAAGTAGAACACGAATACAAAGACGACAAGACTAATATACCATTAGAAAAGTGTTTTGTGTCCGCTAGATATTACAAAGGAAATTGGACTTATTTTAAAAAACCAAAAAATTTTATATCTTACATCAATGAAATAGGAAAATACTTTAATTGTTCTAAATGTAAATTTTAATGAATAAAAAAGCACACAATTTAAAACATATAAACTACTTAAACAACTTTGACATAATAGCTAATACTTTGCTTGAGTGGCAAAAGAAAAAGCGAACCGATGTCGTTAATGATTTAATGAGTACGCTAATAGATATTAATTACTATGTGACGGAAATATATACAAATGAACTATATTTTAATCACACGGTAAACGAATATCGTGCAGATAAACTTCGTGCAATCCAAAGGGCAATGAACGCCGAAAAAAAGATTAACGAACTAGAAAAAGAAATATTAAAATTAAAAAATAAAATAGAAGTCTATGGGGGATAGTGTAAGTCAATATTACGAAAACTTAGAAAGATATACAACAACAACTACTAATATGAAAGAAAGTAAATTAATTAAAATGCAAAACGATTTAAAGATTGCACAACAAGCTTTGGTGGTTGCATTAGACAAAATTGAAAAGCTAGAACAAAAAGTTTTTGCAAAAGAAGATGTTAATTAAATATTAATAAGTATATTCGTAACATAAAACAAAATATATGTACAGTTACGAAGAACTATTTTATAGAAGTTACACCACACAAGAACTAATTAATATTAGTAATAATCCTAAACATCTTAATTCTTTTCGGGCAAGGTGCAAAATAGAATTGCAACGCAGGGAGGACGACGATATAGAAATGATTGGCATATGATAACACTACTAAACGGGGAACATTGGGGAAAAGAAGAAATACTTACCCAAATGGTATCGGATGAATTTTACTATGGACATCTTAACAAACACGCATTAAGTAGTAGTAGCATAAAGACACTTCTTAAAAGTCCTAAGACATATAGAAACATAATGACTTACGGTAATAATATTGATACGCCAGCGTTACGTCAAGGCAAGCTTTTACATTGGATGGTATTGGAACCGCATAAGATTGATAAGATACACTTTTTAGATATTGCATCTAAGAATAGCAAAGTTTATAAAGAAGCACTTAGCGAACACGGTGAGGTTTATTTAGAAAAAGAAAAGCAACAAGCGGAAAGACTAACGGACGCTTTACTTAGAAACGAAGCTGCGATTAAACTATTAAACAAATCGGAGTTTGAGGTTCCCGCAATAGAAATGGTTGAAGGTTTTGCGGTAAGGGGTAAGGCGGATATTTTAAAAGGCGACCACTTAATAGACCTAAAAACATCTAGCGAACTATCTTCTTTTAGATATAGTGCAGACAAATACGGTTACGATTTACAAGCATACATTTATAAAAACTTATTTAAAGCTAGTAAAGTAACGTTCCTTGTTATAGATAAGGGAAGTTGCGACATAGGAATATTTGAAGCAAGCGATGAATTTATAGAAAGGGGCAAAGACAAATTTAGACAAGGTATTGATTTATACAAATACTTTTTTGTAGAAGATAACGACATTGACCAATACGTAATGCGAGGTATATTATGATTAATTTAAAGTTAGATAATTATATTATAGAATATAGTAAAACACTTATAAAAAACAATAATTTTGGAAAAAGAGGTTATGACGATGGAAATAAAAAAGAACAACTGATTGGTATAATTGCAGAAAATACCGTAAAAAATTATTTAGGTTTAGAATTATTAAATCCTAAAGGTTATGATGAAGGGTTTGATTTAATTTATAATGGTATGTTAACAGATATTAAGTCAATGAGTAGAAATGTTTATCCTAAATATTATTATGTAAATAATTTATTTGATGTTCAATTAAAACATAAAGCGGAAGCGTTTATTTTTACTTCTTTAAATATTAAAGAAAAAGTTTTAAGTATTTGCGGATGGATAACAAAAAAAGAATTTAAAAAAAAAGCAATTTTTTACTCTAAAGGAACTCAAAGAATAAGAGGAAAAGAAAATTTTAAATTACGTTCAGATAATTGGGAGATAGAAAATAAAGATTTAAATGTATTTATATAACTTATATAAGGGGAAGCCGAAAACCTTAAAGAGTAGGTAACACATAAAACTTAACAAATGAATAAATTACCTCTATTTAGTTTACATAGTACAAACAATTATGTAAATTTTAATTTCTATAAACACAACAGGGCATTAGATAAAAGAAACTTACAAGTTCTTGAAATGTCAATAAAAAAACACGGACTAAAACATCCTATTGTAGTTGATAAAGATGGTTATATTATTGATGGTCAACATAGGTTTACAGTATTAAAAAAACTTAGAAGGGCGATTTGGTATGTTGTAAATAATTACACTTCTTTAGAAGATATTGAGATAGTCAACAACGATAGAAAGGATTGGACAACACAAACACGAATTGAAAATCTTGCAGACTTAGGAAACCAAGATTGTATAAGATTACTAGAGTTACAAAAAGAACATATTGAAAATTTTTCTTTAGGAACAATTAACGAAGTTTACAATTCAAACCAAACTTCCGTATCTACTTCTCTAAAAAAGAAAACTTATCAAATAAACGAAGATTTTGGCGACACCATACTAGATTATTGTTTGACCTTAAAGGAATTTACTGAAGATGAAAAATATTTATCTTCTAAATTTGTAAGAGCCTTAAAAAAAGTTGTGTCAGATAATCAAGAACTATTTAATTTTAACTTACTACAAAAAAATATAAATAAGAAAAAATTACATATTTATAATAATGAAAAAGATATTATTGAGGAAATAAAAGAAGTACACGACTACAAGAAAAAAAATAATAAATTGTCTTGAACCAAAAAACAGTAAGGGAATTTTATTTACTTGCACTTATAGATTTTCAACATGGTGTAAGTATGAAAGAAATGAAAGAAACGTTGAGAATGTACGAAGATATAGAAGATTATGAAGCGTGTCAAGGAATACAAAAAGCAATAAAAGAATATGAAAATACAAGAAATTAAAAAATTAGTAGAAAATAAAACCAAACTTAAATTAACTACAAATAGTAGAAAGCAACACTTTGTTTATACAAGGGCGGTTTTGTTTACGTTATGTAAAAAATATACTACGGCAACGCTTTACGAAATAGGTAATATGGCGGGTCGTGACCATGCGTCGGTTTTGCATGGGATAAAACTTTACAACGAAGTGTTAACAAGATACGACGACCAATATAAAGAACTATATAACGACATAGAATTTAAAATAAGAATCAAGTTAAAACTAGCACTTAAACATAAAGACATAAATTACTACAAACATAAATTTGGTAAGATACTAGTAGAACATAGACAAGCGTTACTAGAAAACCGAACCCTGTATAATTACATAAATAAGGACTTACAAGAAAAAGTAAATGTATAAACCCCTTAAAGAATTTCTTACTATAAAAAAAAGTAAGATACACGGCTTGGGGGTATTTACAACCAAACCAATCAAGGCGGGGGTAATAATAGGGGAAACACACTACTATACAATAAACTTAATAAGGACACCGCTAGGGGGATTTCTTAATCATAGTAATAAACCAAATTGCTATATTTTAAGTAAAGACGACATAGGAATATTACACACGGTAAGACCTATAAAGAAAAATGAAGAACTAACGGTATATTATAGATTATACGATGTCTGAAGTATTTGCATTTATATATCTTAGTGGTATTGTTACTTTATTAATAGCTTTGTATTTTAACAAAGAGTAGTTTTTTTTATTGTATATATGAATAATCAAGTTTTATCAAGATGAAACACGGTGGCAAAAGAAACGGTGCGGGACGTAAGTCTAAAGCCGACGAAATAAACCTTATAGAAAAACTATCGCCATTAGAGGAATCGGCATTTATGGCATTAAAAGATGGTGTTGAAAAAGGCGATTTTAAATACGTACAATTATTTTACAATTACTACGCAGGGAAACCAAGGGAAACAAGGGATATTACAATCAACGAGGACATTCCGTTGTTTGTAGATTAGTATGCATGTAAAAAAAACAAAAGCACTTACTACATTACGAAAACTAAAGAACCGAACCCGTATAGTACGTGGTGGCACATCGGCGGGTAAGACTATTTGTATTCTAACTATATTAATAGATTATGCAATTACGTACAAAGGCAAGGAAGTAAGCGTAGTTTCCGAAAGTATACCACACTTGCGTAGAGGTGCTTTAAAAGACTTCTTAGGCATCTTAAAGGGTTTGCATAGGTATAAGGATAGTCAATTCAATAAAAGTACCTTAAAGTACACCTTTACAAACGGAAGTTATATTGAGTTCTTTAGTACAGACCAACCCGATAAACTAAGAGGTGCTAGACGTACCGATATATTTATTAATGAGTGTAACAATATACCCTTTGATTCTTACCAACAATTAGCAATAAGAACTTCGGGAAATATATGGCTAGATTATAATCCGACTAATTTGTTTTGGGTAGATAAGGAACTAATAGGACAACCCGACACGGATTTTGTTACACTTACTTATAAAGACAACGATAGCTTACCACAAAGCATAGTAAAGGAATTACTAAAAGCAAGGGACAAAGGAAAGACATCTACCTATTGGAAGAATTGGTGCCGTGTTTACCTGGATGGGGAAATCGGAAGTTTAGAAGGCGTGTGTATTCCCGATTGGAAAGAAATAGATACAATACCACAAGATGCAAGACTATTATCTTATGGTATGGACTTTGGATATACCGACCCAACAACTATAATAGCATTATACAAATACAACGATGCTTATATATTCGATGAAGTGTTTTATAAATCTAATACCGTATTAAGGGACGTAAGTTTATTTCTAAGACACAATAACATAAAAGAAAACATAATAGCAGACCAAGCGGAACCAAAGTCTATTGAAACGTTAAGACGTGATGGACATAATATATACCCATGTACAAAAGGTCGTGATAGTGTAAACTTTGGAATCAACCTAATAAATCAAAACGAAATATACATTACAAGTAAAAGCCGAAACCTAAAAAGGGAATTACAAGGTTATGTATGGGCAAAGGATAAAGATGGTAACACATTACCAAAACCAAGTGGTGAACATCCCGATTGCATAGATGCTTGTAGATATGTATTGACCGACACACTAGATAATCAACATAGGGGCGAATATCACATTTATTAAAAATAAATTGTTTATTATTTGTTAATTAAAAAAAAGGTTATATATTTACACCATAAACATTAAAACAATAAAAAATGCAAAATTCAAAAACACCTAAAATTGCACCAACCAAAATTGTTCCTCTCCTTAGTGAACTTGATAAGAATAAATTATCTTGGTCAATCAAACAAATAATTTTAAAACAATTAGAGGGGCAAGTAAAATTATTTAAAGTATTAGTAGAGTACAATTGATAAAACAACAGGGGGGTAGAGATACCCCCTTTTTTAATTTAAAACACAAAACATGAAAGACAAACACCACCCTTTTGAGAATGAAATATTTACTCATTTTAGGAAAGAACAAGTTGAAATAGATAAAGCTATATCTTTATTAAAAAAGAATGGATATATTATTTATGAAAAAGAAAAAACAAACGATAGTTACACACCTATTTAAAAACAAAAAACATGAAAAAAGACTTTATAATTATTTGGAAAGATATGACCGCAAAGGACAATCGTAAAACAATACTTAAAGTTGCAAAAGACTTTAGTTTATTTTTAATGAGTATCTACATAGGTATCTTTGTATTTGTTAAAGTATTATTTTGGATATGGTATTAAATAAAGAATTTGTACAACCACATACTAAAAGACAATGGTGTTGGGATAATAACATCTTTATATATCCGCACGTTATCGAGCGTAAACGTAAATCCGATATTAAAATAGAAATAGACATTGACGGAAACAAGCAATTGGGCGAAGAAGTATATAAACAAAGCAAAGCGGGTAAATTAAAATACACGAAAAAAGTAGAAGAACTATACGATTATTTGTATATTGCATTAAAGAAATAATTTTTCGTTTGATTGTTTGGTTAAGGGGTAGCAGAGATGTTACCCTTTTTTGTTATACATAATCTAATAAATTTTATTGTATTAATATGAAAGTAAACATTTACGTACCCGAAAGCTTATCGGATATTACATTAGAACAATATCAAAAGTTTGCAAAGTTAAATACGGAAGAAAACAGCAACAGTAATTTCCTTTTGCATAAGATGGTAGAGATATTTTGCAACCTTGACTTAAAAGATATTGCAAGAATCAAATTTACGGACGTACAAGCCATTATAAACGACCTTAACGGGATGTTTAATCAAAAGACACCCCTTATACCCATCTTTAAATTAAAGGGCGTAGAATACGGCTTTATACCAAAGCTTGACGATATTAGTTTAGGCGAATATATAGACCTTGAAAATACTTTGTCCGATTGGGAAACAATGCATAAGGCGATGAGTGTTCTTTATAGACCGATTACAATACAAAAGAACCATAGGTATCAAATAGAAGATTACACAAACCAAGACAAAGCCGACACGTTTAAAGATATGCCTTTAGATGTTGTTATGGGAGGTCTTGTTTTTTTTTGGAATTTAAGCAACGAATTACTACAAACTACCCTGAATTATTTGAGCAAAGAGATGGGGGAGAACCTGACTACGGAGCAACGGCTAATTTTGGAACAAAGTGGGGTTGGTATCAGTCAATTTACGGAATCGCTAAAGGAGATATTACCAAGTTCGATGAAGTTACCAACTTAAACGTACATAAGTCTTTAATGTTTTTAGCATTTGAAAAAGAAAAGTTAGAACTAGAAAAAAAACTAATTAAAAGAAAATGAAAGGGTTTTATAACGTAACGGATAAATTAAAAACAAAACTACAAGAAGAACCTTTTGTTAATACGGTTTCTTTTGGTTCAATAGACGATGTTGATTTAGATAAACAAAGCATATTCCCGCTTGCCCATGTGATAGTAAACAACGCTATCGTAGGAACTAAAACAACAACATTTAATATATCTATTCTTGCGATGGATGTAGTTGATATTTCTAACGATAAGGTTACCGATGTGTATGTAGGAAACGACAACGAACAAGACGTATTAAACACGCAACTAGCTTTACTTACAAGGGTAATAAACGATTTACAAAGGGGGGACTTATATACGGAAATGTATCAAGTGCAATCCGATGTAAGTTGTGAACCGTTTGTAGATAGGTTTGAAAACAAGCTAGCGGGTTGGACTGCTTCCTTTGATGTAGTTATACAAAACGAAATGACAATTTGCGACTAATGACATTTGAACAAACAAAACAAGCTTTAGAAATATTTGCTAAATCCGTTATTAAGCAATCAAAGGGTAACTTACGTAGACACCGAAAAAACAAGTTTATTACGGGTTCTTCTAGTGGGGACTTAGAGGGAAGCTTGGGATATGATTTAAACGTAAGTCCTAATAGTTTTAGTTTAGAATTTTACATGGCAGATTACGGTATTTATCAAGACGAAGGTGTTAAGGGTGCGGAAAGCACTTACGATAAAAGTCGCAATAGTAGGTTCCAATATAAAAAGATGCCACTTAATACACAAGCTAAAGGGTCGATACAAAAGTGGATAAAAGAAAAAGGATTAAAAGGAAATATAAATAGCCTTACCTATGTTATTGCAAGAAGTATATATAGGAAAGGATTAAGGGCAAGTTTCTTTTTTACTAAACCGTTCGAAGATAATTACCTAAAAATGCCCGATGAACTTATAGAAAAGTTTGCATTAGATATTGATAACTTTTTAGATTATTCAACGTGATACGAGCAAGAAGCCCTTTTTTTATAGAACATGAAGAATCGTCAGCACCTACGGTACTACCAAGGTTTACTTGTGCGGATACTTCTATTACGGGATTGTCGATTGCAGCAAACGGAACTATAACAAACCCATCAGTAAGTGTTGGAACATTACACAGCTTAGAACCAACAAGCTTTGGCACCGTAAGCACCGCAACTATAAGAAACGTGTTGGTTTATGTAACATACGATTCAAGTAACTTTAGACCACCAACCGATTCAAGTAATCAAATAGCTTGTCCCGTTCAATTTACACAACCAGCGACAACCGTAACAGCAGCACAAAAGAATTTTAGAGTAACAAACAATAGCACAACCCAAACCGCATTTTTACAATACGTAGCGTTTGATGGTAGTGTACAAATTAACCACACTATGCAACCGTCGGAAACCGTTGATATATGTGTCGCCCCATTTGATTCGGAAACCCCAGGTTATCCAACGGTAATTGGTGACGCTACATATTTCGATTTAGTACAAGGATGCACAACAGATACACTTAGTTAATTATGAGAATATACACAAGAAGCCCGTTTTTTTTACAATTTAATAGTACTTAATTATGCCCGTATTAGATAGAGCCGAATTACAATTATATATTTACGATGGAACGTCGGGAGGTTACGTAGATAGCGACCTTAAATATACATTATCAAAGTCAAGAATTTCATCGCAAGACAATATCCTATTTGAGATAAGCGAACTTGTGAGGGATTATATTGACCAAACTTTTAACAATGACTATTTAAGTAAAACTAAATGGGTATCCGCAATCACAAGATTATACGATTCGGATGGAACGGAGTTCGCTACGGGTAGCCCTGTAACAAATCATTACTTAGCTTTAGATGGTTATGGATATTTTGAAGATGGTATAAACCCGCAACTATCCGATAACCTATTAATGAGTAATACACGTATATACTTACCCGAAAACACGGCGGGTAAATTACCGATTCTTGCAGCGGGAGTTGGTAAGGTTATAATAGATAGTGCAACAACACAAGTTACCGATAATGGTAATTCAAATCAAAAAATACAATATCTTACAATCCCCGCTAATAGTAGCACAATATTAGTTTACGATACGGACGATGCTACTTTACTTGCAACGGTAAATGTTGAAAACGTATGCGAACCCAAATTTACACCCTATAAGGTTACTTTCGTAAATAAGCACGGTGCTTACCAAGACGTTTATATGTTTAAAAAGAGTGTTGAGAATATGAATGTAAGCGACGAAGTTTATAAAGCTAATATTATAAACACATCTTCACTTACTTACGCAACATATAAAGGGCAACAAGAAAGATACAATGTAAGTGCAACTAAATCTTTACAAATGAATACGGGGTTTGTGAATGAGGACTTTAATCAAGCTATTGAAGAACTTTTACTTTCCGAAAACGTTTGGATACGATGGGAAGGTAAAACACTACCCGTGCTTGTTAAAACTAAAGACATGACTTACAAAACTTCATTAAACGACAAATTAATAAATCATACGTTACAGTTTGAATTTGCATTTAGCAAGATTAACAATATTAAATAATGCTAAACCTACAACTTTACATAGAGGGTACGGAAGTAGAATTGTTTAAGGATGAAAGCGTAAGCCTTACCCAAACACTTCAAAATGTAAAAGACATTAGTAAGATATTTACGGATTTTACTAAAACCTTTAACGTACCCGCAAGTAAAACAAATAACATTCTATTTAAACACTTTTACAATTACGATATTGAGGGGTATGTATCGGGAACTAAAAAGACCGCAGAGTTGTTTTTAAACCATCAAGTATTTAAGAAAGGTAAGATAAGACTTGAGGGCGTGAGTGTAAAACAAGGTAAAGCACACACATATAAATTAACCTTTATAGGCGACACGGTAAATATGAAAGACTTACTTGGCGAAAGTAAGCTAGGTGCGTTAGATAATATTTATGGAATAGAGTTCCAATATAATGCCGACAATGTTGTTTT
>Ga0181369_1000218_pt1 | contig 16508 bp, 19 predicted proteins | sample LowvirmetaG_8_FD_130088 | JGI IMG/M metagenome (GOLD analysis project Ga0181369, IMG submission 130088) | Marine viral communities from the Subarctic Pacific Ocean - Lowphox_04 viral metaG | ecosystem: Environmental > Aquatic > Marine > Oceanic | place: Subarctic Pacific Ocean | collected... | reverse complement strand
TTTTGTTCGTAGATAGAAGCATATGCTTCCTTAATCGAAATAAATTTTTTGGCGTCCATTGTATTATACTATTTTCAAATATTTATATAATTCTAATGGTATCGTGGGAAAAAGTTGTATATCTGATTTTACGCTTTAGATCCTGTAGTGCTGCTCTACGATCTCTCAATGCTTGTGGTTTGAGAGTTCGTTTTTGATCCTTCTTGGAGTGATGTTGCCAGTTAGGTATATTCATGAGACTATACGGGAGAATCCTTTTACCTTATCAAATTTTACCACACTCTCGAACTTGTCGAGCATATCTTGTTTGTGTGAGATGACAAAGATGTTTGCGTCTTGAACAACATACCGAATGATCTTAAGGAACTCATCTGTTCCAAATCCGTCAAGGGATGAGTCAAAGACTTCATCCATAATCAACAGGTTAGTGTTGGCAGAATTTTTGACTCTAGCGACTTCCCTCCATGTAAAAAGTAATGCTAGATCAATTCTCATCTTCTCACCTTCGCTAAATGAACTATATGAGAAATTTTCGTGGATAGGGGACTCAATATTTTCACCAAATTCTTCATCAAGTTTAAAGTTGATGTAGAAGTCCATCATCTGTAGGTAGCGATTTACCTGCTGATTTATGAACGGAAGATACTTCTTAATGATCTTCGTTTTTACGCCATCGTCCTTAAGCAAGGAATAGGCAAAATCGTGATAAACGATTTCTTGTTTTTTATCTGATAAGTCTTCAATTGTCTTTTGGAGATTTTCTCGAAACTCTTCTAACTTTTCATGCTCAGTATTTCTGTTCTGTAAGTTGTTGGTAATAGTTTGAATTTCATTTTCAAGATCTCTGATCTGTCTCTGATTGAGATTGATCCGAGTATTGTTTTGAGAAATATCATGCGTTAGTTTTGTAATCTCCTTGGAAAGGGCAATAAATTGACGCTCTCTTTCTTGTTCGAACTTTATTGTTTTCTCAAGTTCCTCATAACCATCTCTAAGTTCCTTTGCCTTATTTTGAGCGTCTTCAATTCTATTTAACCTAAACTCTTCTTCAATATCCTGAGTGCAGGTTGGGCATACCGTATTTTCTGTGAAAAACTTATGTTCTTTGGTAATTGTGCCTACCTTTTGAGATAGTTTACCTTTTAGATTGTTTAGTTTTGCTAATTTATTATCTGCTCCAGTGACACTTTCTTGCTCTTTCGTATACTGAAAAATAGATTCTTCTATACCAGAATTTTGCTTCATATAAAGAAGAATCTCTTCATCCAAAGTACCAACTTTCTTTTTATTAGAATCAATATTTGCATTACCACGATTCTCAAGTTCCTCAATGAAGTTCTTTTGCATCTTCATCTTATCCTTCAAAGTCTCTTTCTTTAGATCTAAAGACTTAACCTGATTCTTTTTCTCTCTCACATACTCTTTAAGAATACTGTTCATTGCAGAGAAGATTCTAATATCTAAAAGATCTTCGATCACCTCACGTCGATTAGAAGCAGTAAGTTGCATAAACGGCACAAAAGTGCTGCTACCCAGGATTACAATCTGCGTGAAGGACTTATAATTCAGTTTAAGGATATTTTCTTCCAAGATACGTTGCATCGCCCTGTCATCTGCTTCACGATGCAGTTGAGTGCCATTTACAACGATATCAAACACGTTTGGTTTAATACCACGACGTACAAGATATTGTCTTGTATTGATTGTAAATTCAATCTCAACCACACACTCACGTTCGTTCGTGGTATTTGCTAGTTGTGGTTTATTGATCTTACGATATGGTTTATTGAATAGAACAAACGTCAAAGCGTCCAGCATCGTGGACTTACCAGCACCGTTGGTTCCAACAACAAGGTTGGTTCTATGTTGATTTAATTCTACTTCAGTAAACTGATTACCAGTAGAAAGAAAATTACGCCAACGGATTTTCTGGAACGTTATCATCTAATCTAGGGGGAATAACAATGTCACTGGGTTTAACCACAGTATATCGGTAATTATACAACTTACAGGTCCGAATTGCAAGTGGTCCATCAACTTCTATAACCTCCATCACAGCATCTTCTTGATCGTGAAGTTGCATAGCATAGCGTTCTGCATCATCTTCTTCTTCAAAGAGAAAGAGGACTTTGTTACCCTTACGGTCGTGGACCGCATAAGCACCGTCATCTTTCTGATCTTTGACTGTAAGAAGAAACATTACTCTACCTCACACGCTTGAGAATATATTTTCTGCAGAATTCCTTTAACGATGTTTTTATCACATTCCATTTCTGCTTCATCAATATATCTATTCAAAATACAAATTGTATTTTCTGTCTCCTCTACCTCAAAATCATCATCACCTTGAATTACAAAGTTCTCAACTATCTTAAGGTCTTGGACACCGACTGAATAAAGTTTATCAATGAACTTCTCAAAATCTTTGGGACTACTTTTTTTCTTGACGATGACTTTTACAATCTTCTCTTCATAGTCTCTGAAATCAAATAACTTATGGTTAGTATCTTCATAATAAAGATTACGGAAGATTGTAAAAGGATTATTGATATGATTATGTTCTAGTGTTTCAGTATCAAAGATTGTGAATCCACGAGGATCATTCACGTCATTCCAATACATCTCATAAGGATTACCTAGATAATAGATTTTCCCATTGTCACTTCGTGTATGATAGTGTCCTGAAAACACTTTATCGAACTTCTCAAATAAGTCACACGCCATACCATCTTCCATAACGTGACCACGATGAGCTCTAAATCCGTTTAGTTCAAGGTGCCCCATCGCACATATACTATTAGAACTCTTAACAGCATTGACACTACTTTCAAAGTTTTCGTTGTTAATCCAGGGAATAAAAAGTACTTTGAGTTTATCTAATTTTACTTCCTCAACTTCTGGATAAACAAAAACGTTGGGATATTGCTTAAGGAGAAGTCCCACCGTATTTACTTGATTCGTATTCTTATAGTATGCTGTATGGTTACCAACAATGGTATGAACTTTGATGCCCATCTTTTCTAGACGGTCATAGTAGTTCTCCTTTGCCCACTCAAGTGCCCACAAATCAATACTTCGACGATTGTCAAAGGTATCTCCCATATCAACGACAGTTGTGATGTTATTCTCTTCCAAATATGGAAAAAAGATTTCATCATAAAACTGTTTGAAATGATTATGGAGATACTTGGAGGACTTTCTAGCGCCAAAGTGCTGATCTGTGATAATAGCAATCTTCATCGATTAGTCTTATACGTAATATTATCCTTGATAGCATTATAGTCTGAACTACTACCAGAAAGCAAGCTATCGTCAACCATCATAACTTCATCAAATCCAGTACGTTCGATGATCTTGGTTTTAATTTCTAACTGCTTTTTCTCCTTCTGAATACGACGGAGAAAAGCATAATGAATAATCTGAGTGAAATACGCAAAAGGATTCTTTGATTTAGCAGGATCGAAGTTGTGGATGTACTGAATACAGTTTTCAATACCATCAGAGATCATATCATCTCTGAACATATAGTTTACAAAGTTTGGTTTGTATGAAAGGTGGGTGGCAATCTTAAGAAAACATTCACCAAGATAGTTGGAGATCTTTGGTTTATCACCCCAATGCTTTGCTCTTTCTTCTTTTGGTTGCTCAGTGAGGTCTTTACCGAAGTTCTTCAAGTAAGACTTTTCAACTTTTGTCCTATAAACAATTAGTGCTTCAAGCAATTCCTTGTTGTTTACATAATGTTCTGATTTCTTTCTTGACATAATATCATTTTAAGTTTAGATAAACTCTTGTTATGAAAACATTATAGCACATTTTCAGGACTTGACAACTTAGTGAAATATGAGTAGAATACCTTTGTTAGGGTTGATGAGAAACACTAGCTTTCTTTAATATCTTTAAGTTTATAGAGATCCTCTAGAAGTTTTCTAGCATCCTCTACTGAAGAAATATATCCCATCTGACTAGTAATTGTTGCTTCTTCAGTGCTCTTTACTTCTTTTTCGTATGCAGAGTCTTCTTCACACTCTTCGATGTAGTTAGTATATATCCTGATCATATTCTCATCTTTAATTTCAGACATAGTAACTATCTTATCCATTCTGATCACAAACAAATCATCAGAAGGCAATGTCATCCATGGTTTGACCTTCATTAGTGACCCTCCTGGAGTATTAATAATTTTCATAATCACTGGAGTCTGCAGTAGAAGTATTTGCTCTCCCTCTGTATCATCAGGATATACAAGGGCAAAGATTTCTTCACCGGTAGTTAATTTAATTGCGCTATAAAAAGCATCCGACATATTAATTCTTAAGTGGTATGTTTACAATATCATAGTTAAAGTTTTCTTCATTATAAACTTTAATTCTTTCAATCAGATGATTAAGTGTATAATTTTTCCTGGAGTTGTAGGAGATGTCGTCAGCAATATCATAGAGTGTTGCCTTGGTCTTGTTATTTCCTTTCCTAAGCACACGTCCAATAGACTGGAGATTCCGTATTCTAGACTTGGAAGGAGAAGCAAATATGACATTATGGAGATTCTTGATGTTAATACCAGTAGAGAATGTACCATATGAAGCGACAATAATCGCGTTGTTTTCTTTCTCCGTAATCTCCCTTACGTTTTCTCGATCTTCAGTATCAACACCGCCGTGAACAAAAAAGACGTGTCGATCTTCAACATTTGTATTTATCAAGTCATACAATGGTTGTCCGTGACCTTCAACTCTCTGGAAAAGAACTAGAGTATTTCCTTTGAGATCTAAAGCAAGATTGCGGATGAACTTGTTACGTCTTTCGTGATTAATGATATACTGAACTTCTTCCTCAAAGTTTTCAAATTTATGTGGTGAGTGCTTCAGTAGAAGCACATTGATATCCAGTTTAGCAACGTGCCCTTTCTTCATCAGTTCTTCAGTTCTGATGATTTTATATGCAGGACCAAACAGTCCCTCAAGAACCCACTTATGCGTTTGCGTGCCATCTAGCGTGCCAGTAAATCCATAACGAAACTTTGCATCTGAAAGTTTTGACATTATAGATATTAAAGATTTTGATTTAAACTGGTGTGCTTCATCCCCAACAACTACATTGAATCTTGAGAAGTATTTGCGGGGAAGTTTGTAGATAGATTGCCAGGTAGTGATAATCACTTGCGAGTCAGTTTCTCTTTCCCTACCTGCATAAATTTTGTGACAAAATGAACCTACGTCCCAGCCATAGTCTGCAAAATCTTTATACATCTGCTCTACTAGCGAAGTCGTCGGAACGACTATCAGAGTATTTTGTCCTCGCTCAACGTGATATCTCACAATCGAATATATCATCAGAGACTTTCCAGAAGCAGTTGGGGATATCAACAACCTTCTATTATGTCTTAGAGCGTCGTATACACCTTCGACTTGATAATCGCGTGGGGCATATTTACTGACAGATGTCATATAATCCTTCACACCTTCGTGTGAAATCATCTCATTTACTTCAAATGGTAATCCATAATACGGATTATTCAAAAATTCATAACTATACTCGTGAGACTCACAAAAATGTCTAATTTTATCTAACAGACCGACATAGATCTCCCCTGTCTGCACATTAAATAAACGAATTTTTCCATCCCAATACTTACTACGGTATTGAGGCATAAATTTTGCACCTGGCACGTCAAAAGTGAACTGATCTGCCAGTTCATAATATACGTGAGGATCTGCTTGAATGTGGAGATATACTTCGTTCTTCTTACTAATAATCAAATGAGACATAATCCATAAGATTCACCTATGGATATTTATGTAGGCGTGTCAAGACATATGTTGTGATATTTGATCCGAAGTCGAGTTTCTGGTTTGAGAATTTCTTAGTGCAGTTGCCTGATGTCTACGTGGCAATGAAGCGATTCTTTCTCTCTCTGATTGTGCTGCTTTTGCTGCTTGTTGTTGTGCTGCCTGCATCTGTGCCTGTTGTTGAGCAGCTGCTGCCTGCTGATTTGCCATCATCTGCTGAGCATACTGCTGTCTCAATGCCATAATCTTCTGCTGACGTTCAGTAGGTTCTTGCTGCTGTGGTGCTGCCTGCTGTTGTTGTGGTGCAGGTCTATAATCAACCTTCACGTTACCTGGTCTCGTTTCACCTTTGGCATTTGGTTTATTTCCCTTTGGTAATGCTTGTCTTGGTCTAGCACTTGCTTGCTGCTCTGCAGGTTTTGCAGTAGCATCAGACTTCTTGGTTGCACCAGTCAAAACTATACCAGCAGTTCCTGGTGCGTTTCTACCACCAAACTTCGCATCACCTGATGTAGAAACCTGTGAGACGTGTCTGGTGAGGTTTGGATGATTATCATGCATACCATCAAGAACATCCTGTGCAGAGACCTTCAGTGCTTTCTTCTCGTCTCTTCCAGCAGTCTTCATATTGACGTTAGCATCGGCAACTCTATTGGCACGATTCATAATATCCTGTTGGATTCTCTTACGCTCTTCCTTGGACTTATCTCCGTGAAATCTCTGAACATAAGACTTGGATGCTGCCTTATAGGTCGCTAGAAACTCCCCAGACTCTGCTGAAGCAAGTTGAGCACCTCCACCCTTCTTCATACTAATTCCACGCCTTTCTTTAGGATTGTCGGCGTTGAAAATCTCAAGATCACCTTTTGGTGTTGCATTCTTACCACCACCACTTTTAAAGGTTCTGGATAATTTTGCATTTGGATCTGATCCACCAGTTACTCTAGCAGAATGCCTTCCTTCAACAGCGCCTCGCAATTTCTTCTGAGATGCTAAAGCATGGACACCACGAACAGCATCATCTAATTCCTTATGATACCCATCAAGATCAGTATCCTGCTTACCTTTCTTTACAGAAAAACCCCTCTTTGCATTATCAAAATGTAGAGGATGCTTGGGATCAGTCTTTGAATACTGAACCTCAGTACTCATTATTTCTAATGCTTTATCATACTCTTTATCTAATATCGCCTGTCTTACTTCTTTGCCGTGCTTACCGTGAGAGATAAAGTGATTCCACAACTTTCTATGAGCGTGTTCCTCACTATATTTTTCAGTTATAAAAGATCTAAACGTCTTCATCTCTATAGACAATTTATTTCTATTTATCCCACTTTAGTTTTTATTAAACACATGATCTAACATCATCCTATAAAGAGAATCTCTCAAATACCACAGATGCTCTTGCTCTTCAGCATCCCGTGCTGGTGAACCAGGCCAAGTTCTAATTGCCTCCTCAACACAGTAGTGTAGTAGACGAACATCGTGTATATTCAAAGTTACTGTGTAACCAAACTCTTCTTCGGGGTTCATTAGAATCCTGCTTGGAACTTTTGCCATTCAATAGCATTTTTAATCTGGAAAGTTCTTTGAGAAATATTCCTGATTATTTCCTCCAAAAATTTCAATTCAGTATCGTAATATTTAATCTTTAAATCTATATTGTTCAACCTTTCATCTGCTTCCAGATATCTCTGAATAGCATCCTTTTCCCTAACTTTGTATGGAAATGGTTCTTGAACATACACCTCTGCAGGTGCTTTACCTGTATAATAGTTATGCCTTTCTAACTTTACACTATTGTAACTTCCCCTCGCTTTCTCTCTCAAAAGGGTTATTGTGTTGTAGATAGTGTAATATTTTGAGTGTAATTCTGATATTTTTAAAGATTCATTATGTAAGTTATCAGGATCAATGACAGCATCACGCTCCCACATCTCCTGAATTTTTTCAAGATCGATCATAACTCTGTTCTGCCGTCCGCTCCTACAATATTATAGATGGTATATTTGAAAGATGCTTGAGCAGTAAAATATTGTATATCAGTTACTGTACTATCAAAATCTAATGATGTCAAGGAATATGGGAACACATCTTTGAACTTGAGTATAGACTGTGTTCTGAAACTACTGTTTAGAATATGCAGTGCAGCATCGCTGTACTGATTCATCATATCTCTGGTTCCATCGACTTCTGATACCAGGTCTTTGAAATCTTCAGTAGTTTCTGCATATCCCAATTGTGTGATCCAATTGTGAATTGCCATATAGTTTTCCATGTTTTCGTCAACAAGGAAATTCAAAGTTAGATCACCATATGCAATCTTTTCACCGGGAACATCAAGATTCTTCAGATAGAAAGGTTCAACAACCGTTTCCATTGTAATTTCTGGAATCCTTGCTGTTGTGCAAAAGAAATCTACCTTTGGAGTCTTTGCTATACTAAACTTAAATCCAGCAGGAGACAGAAAGTTCCTGTTCTGAATTTGATTTGCATATGAAGATGTCATTATTAGTCAACAATCAGATTGTACCATTGTTCGCTCATACCACTAATGATTCTATCAGCAGCATCCCTATCATCAGCATAACCTTCTGAGATTAGATGCTCAGCAACTTTCTCATAGTGCTGATGTGCTTCTTGTGTTTCTCTAGGAGTTGGTTTCATTTTCGCAAGAGTTTAATTCTATTTATGGACATAAAAAAAGAGGTCCCGAAGGACCTCCGAAGAATCTGTGAAACGAATCACATGAGGTTTTGAACCTTGACGCGCTGGTAGTAGCGGTTGGAGTTTGCGGTAAGACCAGGTGAGGTGATCGTGGTTGTTCCCTGTGAGAATGGGTTTGCAACGATACCGTAACGAGTCTTGAATCCAATTTTTGGTTGGAAGGTGTCCTGACCAACGGCGCGAACCATCTGGAGAGGAACGTATGGGCAATAGAACAGACCTGCGTCGTAAGGGGAAGAACCCTTATAACCGACAACATAGTACTGATCAGCAGCAGAGTTTGCAGAATATGGATCGATGTAAACTCTGTACTTACCGTTAAGAACGCCAGCAAAGGTGTTGCCGGTGTCATCAACATTGAGGTTTGCGTTGAGTGCAGGGGTGTAATCGAGGACTCCTGCCATCGTGAGTGCGGAAGCAACGTCTGCGGAACACAGAATCATGTTGCCCTTTCCTCTACGAGTTCTTTGTGCAATGCGGTTAGCATCACGCTCGATTTGGAAGATAAGACCCTTGAACTTCTCAACAGACCAGCGACCGTTGCTGTCAACGTCGAGGTCAAATGCACCTGCGGTAGCGGTGTTAACTTGTGCACCAGACTCAGCAACCTTGTAGATAGTTCTGATAACTTCGCGGTTGATTTCAGCAAGAATCTCTGTGGAGAGAATGTTTGCCAATTCCGCTTCAGCGTTCAGACCGTGGATTGCCTTGAGGTCTTGTGCCAGTTCGAGTGAATACTCAGCTTTCAGTGCTCTGGACTTCGCAGTAACAGTGACCTTCTCGATCGAGAATGCCATCTCGTTGAATGCATTATCAGATGCATCTCCGAGTGCTTCAGCGTCGTCTGTACGCATACCCTGACCAGCAGGATATGTGGTTGCTGCTTGTGAACCTTCAGGGTTCAGTGCAGCAGGGTTGTTTGCGTTTGTGAGTCCAGTACCACCAGTAGTACCGAAACCAACCGAACCGCCAGTGAAACCGTTGGTGAGGTTGCCGCTATTGTTCTGACCAGCGAAGGAAGTATCTGCTTCGTTGAACAGTGCTTCTGTGCCGCTCTGATTAGCGTAGCGGGAACGCATTGCGAAGATCAGTCCAGTAGGACCGTTCATTGGTTGTACACCTGCGAGGTCATATGCGACCAGGTTAGGCATAGAGCGTCTGATCAAGGAGATCAGAACAGGGTCGAAACCAGCAACGGTTTGACCACCACCGGATTGATATCCAGTAGCACCAACAGAGTTGGTAGGTGCTGCTTCGGAGAGGAACGCACGCTCCTCGTTCATGAATTTTTCTTGGTTCTCCAGGAGAACTGCGGTAACCATTCTACGGTGGGAATCCTTAATAGGATCCATTCCATCATAGTCGAGTAAAGGTGCCCACTTCTCCTGCAGGTACTCTTGATTGTACATCTGCATTTGTTTTTACCTTGTTATAAAAAGTTAGTTTGACTTATGATATTAAAATCACTTTTTAGAGACTCTTCTCAGAGTATCCATGTAGGATTCCATAAGTGGTGTTACAGAGGTCTGCTCAACCGCTTCTGTTCCTTCAGAGATTGTTTCTGTATGGTCTCTTTGAGTGTTGTGCTCTGGGAAGTAAGACTTCCTCAAAGTTACAAGCTTCTCACGATAGTCTGCTTCACTTTCAAACCCAACATTTTCAGCAAGAGAAGCGAGTTTGTCCTTTTGTGAAAGTGCAAGACCTTCAGTTACTTCTGCGAAAATAACGTCAGAAGAGGACTCGGCTAATCTACTATTGAGAGCAACATTGTGTTCAATTTGCTCGTTGAGTTTAGACTCCATTTCATCTAGTTTATCTACCATACTCTCGATTACATCATATTTTTCTTCAGGGATAGTTACATAATGATCTTCAAAAAGACTCCTCATTCCAGTGAGGAATGATTCGGTCATTTCAGTCTTGAGTCCGTGCTCAACTGCGAGTTGATTTTCATTCATCCACTCATCAGCAACGTACTCAAGGAAAGCATCGACTCTTTCGGTCAACCCTTCTCTAATAGACTGAATTTCTTCTACGAGTGTTTGCTCGTATGACTGGGCGAGTTCTTCTTTGATCTCGCCAAGTTTTGCCTTGATAGCAGATTCGAAGATGGTCTTCGCTTTTTCCTGGAACTCTTCGGAAAGTTCTTCGCCCTCTAAGAGAGCGGCAACGTCTTCCTCAACTGAGAATTCGACTGCTTCTTCTTCTTCGGTAACTACTTCTTCAGCAGTTTCCTCTTCAGATTCAGCGACAATTCCGGTCTCCTCTTCTGCCTCTTCTTCACTGACAACTTCTTGACCGTCTTCGATCTCGTCAGATACTGCTTCTGCTTTCGCAGCTTTAGCATTGACAACATCTCTGACTTGCTTCAGAGTTGCAGCGGGTTCTTTGAGTTTTGCACTATCGTCATCGGGACGATAGTTTTCAGGAGAAGGACCGCCGAGATCTTCAACTGGAATGCCAGCAGCATTCATTGGTTCGGCAGGTGCAGCCCCTTTGGTTACTACGTTTTCCATTTCTTGTAAATTGCTACCAACGGACATTTGATTATTAGATTTTGTATTAATCTATATGTATTTATAATTTAAAGATTTGAGAGGAAATCGCTCCACAATTGGAGTTTATTCTCCTCAAGCGATTTTTGACTAACAAGAGTGTTAATTCTCTTCTTGGTTTGAGCAGCGAGTTGTTCGCGAAGGATTCCTCCTTCCCACACCCACTCTCTTCCTTCCATAATTCCATTAACAAAAGCATCTGGAGCGGAAGGGTCGGCAACGATATCAGCAGCAGTTGCTAACTGAAAATCTTCGCCAACAATCTTACATCCTTCACTTGTTGTTTGGAGTGAACCAACACCACGAGAAGAAACGCCAAGTTTTACACCTTCATCAAGGAGTGAAGATGCAATTTTACCCATAGGGGTGGAAAGGATTTGTGCTTTACCGATAAAATTATTGCCGTTTTGCTTAAGTTCGGTAATCTTATGGGAAACTCTATCCAGATTCACAGTAGGACCATCAGGATGACCCAGTTCACCAAGAGCTCTGCCTTTATTGACAAATGCTTCATTATAACGACCAACTTCTCTTGAGAGAGTTCGGATGGGATACATTCTCCCATTACGATTCTTCAGTTCACCCTGAAGAAATACACCTTCAATGTATAACTTCTTATTGGCACCTTTGCCTTCGGAGATGATTTCTACTTGTGAAATTTCTTCTGTAATAAGTTTCATTTTTTTATGCGGTAAATCCTACTTTTGAACCTAATACTCCAGCATTTGCGGCAAATACACACTGGGTAGGGTTTTTTTCTAGATATTCAACTGATCCTGTTGGTAGTGTAAAAGATCCAACAACATCACCACCAGCAGTTTCGACAACAGTGACAAGATGATTACTACTGTGTGTATTAACTAAACGAACGACAGTTGCCTCAGAAAAACTAGTTGCAGTTCCAGTGTTTGTTGGGCAGGCTGCCTCGGCACCTTTACATAAAGTTCTTGCCATTATTCTTGATCCTCGTATAAACTGGGCAGTTTAATAATGTAAGTATTTAGACAATCATTCCAGTTGAGACAATCTAGTGTTGAGAGAATCAATTTGTGTTTGTTGTTCCTTCACAACTTCAATCAAAAGACCAATGAGTCCGTTATAGTTAACACTCAGTGTTCCATTGAAAATTGTACCATTATCATAATATTCACTAACAAGTTCTGGAAAAACTGCTTGAACTTCTTGTGCAATTACACCCATAGATGGTGCTTGATCTTCTTTCCAATCAAAATTAACACCGCGAATCTGAGCAACTTTTGTAAGAGAATTTTCAATAGTGCGAATGTTCTCTTTTAAATTTTGATCAGATAAAGTTCTTGTCACTATTCCTGATCCTCATACTCTTCTTGATCAGGTTCAACTTCAAGTTCTGCACCTTCAATATCATCTACCTCATCGGCAAATAATGCTGATGCTACTTCGGGTCTACCCACCTCCACTCTTTGAGCAGCTTTTGCAAAAAGTTGGTTTTTGATGTTATCGGCAATTTCTGAAGCAGGGGCGTCAGTTGCAATCAAATCGATAATATTTTCCATAAAAAAGGGTTGTTATGATATGATCTATTTATATCTCTGCTGATTTGGTGTCTTTTTGGAAGTCTGCATCAGTCAACTGTGCTGCTGCATTATCTGGATTTTCATCGGTAGGAATATCACCCATTCCCATTACATCAGCACCCATTCCTTCCATACCACTTCCTTCACCAGGCATTTCACCACCTTCTTGTGGTAAAGGTTCTCCAGTAATTGGATCTTGCCCATTTGGATCTGGAATGATACCCTTTTCAATTTCATCATCAATCTGCTCATCAATCTCAATGATTTCAGAATCACTTTGACGTAAGACTCTCTTACGAACATATTCTGTAGAGTAATACTTACCAATGTATGGTTCGATTTGTGCAAGATTGCCGAGACGACTTTGCATCATCTCAGATTCTTTCAGTTCAGCAAACTGATTATCATAAAGGAAATCATATTGGATATGATCCTTCATTGTCTCCCAATCTTCAGGAGTGACAATATTTTTAAGAACTAGTTGAGTTCTCAGAATATCATTGAACATTTGAGCAAAACGCTTTCTCAAACGACCAACAAACTTGGCAAACTTAAGTTCATCACGAAGAATTTCTGAAGAACGACCTAAGTTGAAACCACCGTCAGCGGCAATCCTTGATTCGGGAACATTCAGAGATCTGTAGAGTTTCTTTTGGAAATACTCAATATCAGAAAGTTCACCAAGATTTTGACCACCAGGTAATGTAGTAATCTCAGTACCACGACCACCTTCACGACGAGGTAACCAGAAGTCTTCCATCATCGACATAAACTTACGATCATCACGGACTTCGCCGGTATTTGCATCATATGCAAGTTTATTTCTATAGCGAGACATAACCTGTTGCAGGTATTGCTCTGCCTTTACCTTAGGAAGATTACCAACATCAATATAGAAAATACGACGTTCTGGTGCTCTTGATAGTCTGTAAATTACCAGAGAATCCTCAATCATTCTAAGTTGATTGAGTGCCTTGATTGCTTTATGAAGATATGAGAGAACCGTTCCCTTATTTCTATCTACAAGACCTGAACTACAATATGCGATTGAATCTTTTGCAATCTTTACCGACTCAGACTTTTTGGCACCAGAACCAAACATTTGACTTGGATAATTTGGTTTTGGTGTATAAACAAAGTACTCCTCAATCTCTGGTTCAAATACTACTGTGCCGTCTGCTTTCTTATTAGGACCAATACCATTTTGACGTAGTGCTTGTCCCCTAGCATCAATCTTCTTCTCTTGACGGACATATTTGATCTTCATCGGATCAATATATCTTAAATCTTGAATTCCTGCGGTGGGATTTTTAATATCAATTACTTTTAGGTAGTAGACTCTTCCATCTACATACCAGTTTCTAAACATTTCGTGAGACTTTCTATCAAAATCTAAAATCTCTTTAATATATGTAAATTCATCGCGAATTATTTTCTTTAATCTGTCGCTTGCATTAAGATTTGATAGTTCAATCTCTACAGGAGAATCGTAGAGATCACTAACTATTGCTTCGTTTACAACATCTTCAATGGCAGAATCCGCTTCGGGATGCAACGCCATTTCGCGATATCTTTTAATTAAATCGTGTTCGGTTCTGTAAACACCTTCAATATCAAGGTAATGACCATAAAAACCACTGCTAATGTAATTGTCAACCCCGTCCTGATTGGTTTCAGGAACGGGGGAAACAACTGATGGTGGTTTAGATTGGTTATTTTCAATTGAAAAACCAAAGAGTCTTGCCATCGTATAAATTTGACTATTCGTTATTAACTATTTAGTTGATGTTTTCACCGCCTGCATTAGGACCTTGACCCTTCACTGCTTCCCACCACTGAACTTGAAGTTCAACGGTGAATTCTTGAATGCCTTGAGAGTCGTAAGAAAGTTCAATAGGAGCAACTTGAGTTGGGAAAACATCATAGAAATGATACTTTCTCAAGGTGTCGCCACTACGATCTAACTGATAAACGTAAGCATCTGCCTGATAGTCTGCTGGATTAGTTGTTCCAGTGTTATCAGATACACGGTTGATAGTATTCATCCACTTTTCAAAAGCAGAACGAATAGCAAAGTCTGTATCGTTGATAACTGTGATTGACCAGGTGTCAATGGTACGATCGCCAGCAATCTTGAGAAGTCTTCCTCTGAAAGGAACTTCGATTGGAGCAATGTTTGACGCTGGCAGGTTTGCTGCCTTAACAAGGAATCTTGCCTTGTTAAGGATATCGTTCAAACCTTCTACACTAACTGCACTGGGAAATGCCAGTTCGACTTCGAATAGATTAGAGCGAGCACCACCACCCGACAGCTTGCTCTTGAAGTCCGTAATCTTTCTTAGTGGTGGTGGATTGAGTTGATTTCTAGTTGCCATTTTAGGTTATAACCTCTAAGATTTTGGATTGATCAAACGTTGCCAATGACTTCTTCAAACGAGACGCCAGTTCTAGTAGCAACAAAGGTAAGACCGATGAAGTTGATAGAACGTGCTGGTTTGATGAAGATATCAGCGACAAATTCATTGTTGTCGATAATTGCAGCAGTGTTATTTGTTTCATCACAAATAACAACATAATCAAAGATTCCTCTCTTGGATTGAACATCGCGAAGGAATGGTTCAACAATATTCACGAAGTTAGTTCTCGTGATTTCATCGTTGAATTCGAAGAGTTGATCTTTAGCAGCAGCAGCGATTGCATCTTCTAAGAAGATGAACAAACGACGGACGTTAATTCTGTCAAATGCGGATGCTTTAGCAAATCCAGTCTTATCACCGAAGAGGATAATACCATCACCAGGTGAGAAGATTACAGGATTGACTCTGTTAGAGTAGAGTTGATCTCTTTGAATTTTAGATGGGTTGTATGCAACTTTGACTGCATTCAGGATAGTTCCTCTAGAAGTTCCTGCTGGTGAGAACCAAGGGAACTGATTGATATCGTTTCTTGCACAGGTTCCCGCAATGTCTCCGTTCAGAGGAATGTAGCGGAAGGTGTCATTGAAACGATCGTACATATACTTATAACCACTATCAAAGACAGCGTAAGTAGATGACGTAAGAGGAGCGTAGAACTCAAGAACATTGTCAGTGATTGCAGAATCACCGAAAACTGTAACGGTTCCTACAGTTCCGTCAGCAAGGAATGAACCTCTGTTTGGAGAGATAAATGCAATTGCATCTTTTCTCAGTTCAGCAACTTGAATAAGTTTATTAGCAAGTGCTTGTGTTTGACTCTGCGAATAGTTTCCAGATCCCATCAACAGGAAGTCAACTTCAAATTTCTCGGTGTTCTCAAACAGTGCATAACCTGAGGAGAGTTTTCCGAGAGTAGAAGATAGAGCGCCTGATGCATTGATATCGGTGCCATCATCATAGTTCTTACCACCACCTAACTGATAGGTGTTTGAACCAGATGCACCAAAAACAATTCCCTCTGCATCTTGATCCCAACCAGTGTCGGTTGCGTAAGCATATGTAGAGGATGATGTAAATCCAGTTGTTGTGATTCCAGCAGGAGCGGAACCGCCAAAGACATACTCGGAAGCATTAAATGTATACTTTCTCCAGTATGCGGTGCTTCCTACAGAATACTCAGCATCCTTTGCCTTGGAAAGACTAATGTGCTTCTCAAGAATGGTTCCTGCGTTTCCTGTAACTTCACCCTTACCGTCGATAACGATAACGTGAATTTCGTCAAATCTTCCGTTTCTCTCTGCTGCATACTCAGATGTTCCTGGTCTGTCAACAATACTATTCCAAGAAATTGTAGATCCAACACTAGTAAGTGTTAAAGTTTGCTGATCAAACCAGTCTTTACGTGAAGTAAATGTTGTTGAACCCAGAGCAGTTGCGTTTCCATCGATAGGGTGGAAGAACAGT
>Ga0181369_1000217_pt1 | contig 16521 bp, 3 predicted proteins | sample LowvirmetaG_8_FD_130088 | JGI IMG/M metagenome (GOLD analysis project Ga0181369, IMG submission 130088) | Marine viral communities from the Subarctic Pacific Ocean - Lowphox_04 viral metaG | ecosystem: Environmental > Aquatic > Marine > Oceanic | place: Subarctic Pacific Ocean | collected 2015-11-29 | reverse complement strand
GAAAGATAATTTGAATTTAGTTTCAGCATCAGAATTACAAATATAATACTCAGTCCCAGCATTTAAAGTTGTTGAACCTACACTAACTGATTGAGATACAGTTACAACATCATCTTTTGTATATACAAATTGTATATTAGACTTAAATGTTATTTTTGCATTTGTTAATTGACCTGATACAGCAGCACCATCAAACAATGTGTTATTTACTTTATAGGTGTAGAAAGTTCCTCCTGCCCCTATTGTTTGTGTAGTAAAACTACCATTAAAAATAGTTGATGCTGTTCCAGGAGTGGTAACATCTTGAAGTATTACTAATTCACCTTTGTAAGTATTGTATGGAACTGTTGTTGTAACTGTAACTAAACTAGAAGTAGAATCAAATTGTTCTGATTTAATTGAATTTATATCAAGGACTTTATCAGTGTCAAAACTAAATTCATCCGTAGTTAAGTTAACAGAATTAAATGCTAAACGAGAAGTATTTCTTAAATTATTTTGAATGACTCTCAAATCACCAGCAAGTCCAACCCCACCAAGATTACTCAGTGCTTGTACGTCATTTGTATTTTCTTCAAAGTTTAGATCTCGTCTAAATCCTTGGTTCTGCTTTACTGGCATAGTTCCTTAATCGTGAGTGATGTTCCAACCTTTTGATCTTAAAATTACAATAAATTCTAGTGCTTCCGTATTCGGACTTCCATTTCCACGAAGATTTACAGTAACACCTCCTCTATTTACAGATTTCCAATTTTCATATAAATCATCAAGCAATTGTGTAATCGCTTGTGCCGATAAGTTATTGTTAGATATGTCAATGTATCTGATATTATATAACTCTTTGAATGAACCACTCTTGTAATTAGTGAAGTTGTTATTAAAGAGAATCAAGTAATATAATCTAGGGCACTCACTAAAATCTGGAATTTCACCAGAGATTGAGTTATTATGCGCGTAGAAGTATCTTAAATTGGGTAAATTTTCAAATTTAGAAATTGCAGTGAGTTGATTGTCCTGTAAAAAGAGGTAATATAAACTTCCCTTATTTTTATAACCGGGAATTGCACCATTTAATTTATTATTACTCAATCTCACATAGTATATACTTGGATTGGATGATAAATTAGGTGGATTTCCAGTAAATGCATTGTGGTGCGCCCAAATATATGTTAAATTTGGATTTGCAGAAAAACTTGGAAGAGATCCACCAGTTCTACCATAAGAACGATACCAGAAATAATAAAGAGCACCAGCATCTGCAAAAGCGTCAGGATCGATTGGGGAAGTTAATAAACTTCCTGAGTCTATTAAAATATATCTTAAATTTGGAGTAGATTGAAAAGTTGCCCTTGGAATCACATTACTTTCGTTACCAGTAGGACTGCCACCTCGTATATTAGTATATCTCATATCAACATACTCTAAACTTGGATTAGTGAACGCTGGAAATCTACTTAAACTAATACCATTTGCAGCATATAAGTAAAGGTATTTTAAAGCACCACAATTATCAAATCTGTAACTGATACTATTTCCTCCTTCTAAGTCAACTATTTTTCCAAGATTTCTACCATAAGAAGCCTGGAAAATTTCAAGTGATTGTTTTCCCTCTGTTCCAGTGGGGAATGGCAAACCTGTTGAGTTTATAGCAATACTTTTGATAACATTGTTACCTGGGGCGATACCAAAAGTATTACTAGTTAGGTAATAATTTGCACCCAAAGAAAGAGTGACAAGATTCTCTAACTGATTGACATTAAATCTTGTCGTGCCATTTGCAGTGAGATCAATCGATCTAAAATCATTACTACCAACACTATAATTTTCTATTGTAGACGCAACATTAGGAATTGGACTACTACTATCGGTACTATCTGGGTGGAAGTATGCTCCACCACCTCTACCGAGATCAAATACAGTCAACTGTTGGAATCTATCAGCAAATATATTCTGTGTGATTGAACCATAGAAAGTTCCTTCAAGATATAACCGTTTAACTGAGGTAGGAATCTTATCTAAAACAGTTCCTGTCGTTGCACCACCAGAATAAGTTGAGTTTTGTAATTTTCTTTCATCCTCAAACTCACTCAAATAAAATGGGTTTCTTCTCAATAATAATTCATCTATGTTTGGTGCAATAAAATTTATGTCTGGAAATTCTCTTAGTCCATTATAAGAAAACTCAAGTCTTGTTGCATTTTGAAACTTAACTGCTGGCAAACTTCTAATATTTGCAGATGTAATTGAAACATCAAGAATATTATCTGGGTTGTAATAAAATTGTATAAATCTTTCTCTAGAAATTGAAGATCTATAATTAACAGTAGAAGTTGATCCACCTTGATTTGTGTAATTAGAATATCTATTTGCATTTCCTGTTTCAACAATTTTCCAACTTGCCGGTGTATTATTAATTAATTGTGTTAATTTAATTGTTGCGTTTAAATTTCTGAAAAATCCCCTGAACACCACTGGGATGCCTTTCATTGCATAAAGAGTTACATTCTGTCCACCAACACTTACTTGAACCTTGTGTGTAGGAAACTCTGATGGAAATTCTTTTGCTTGTGGTGTAATAGAAGTTTGTAATCTTGGACCAGTTACTCCTGACGCTTGTGTTCCAAATATTAATGATCCACCACTACGGATACCGAGTCTTGCACCGTAAGAAATTCTTGCTTGTCCCTGAATAGTAGGATCGGGATTAGTTGCTTTGGGATCAGAAGAACTCCAAGCACTGATTCTTGATGTTGAAATGTCAGCAATTTTAACTGTGGCAGAGTTTCCAACTCCTTCTACATAGCGATATCTAATTGCATTGCCACTCAATGAACCATTAATCTTTAAATTACCAAATAAAGAACCCTCTGTTCCTGCTCTCGATAAGAGCAAACTTGAAAATGTTCCGGAATCTCTATTGAATCTATCTAAAGTTTCATGTAATGGACTAACTAATCGTGAAAAACTAGTCCAATCACTACGTTTTGCTCCCGCATCGCTAGATCCAAGAATTATTTCTAAGTCTAATGGAGGTAAATTAATATTTTGAAGCGACAGATTCTTGTTCTCAACATCAGCAAAGAAACTGAGTACATTTAAACCAAATAATTTAGGGTTCCTAATCGCCATATTGAGACTTTCCTTTATTTATTATTGTTCTTTATAATTCAATGTGACCTCAACTTCTCCATTACCAGAAGACAATTTCTTGGCAACCAAGAAAGTTGCTTCAATATTTTGATTATCTGGTGTAATTACATTACGGTCTTGCCCGAAGATTTTAGACATGTCAATCTCATCAGTTTGATTTTCACCAATATATACAGAATCAACAGATGTATTTGGTCTCAACTTCTGTTGGTTTTGCTTATCAATGAGTGCAGATGACAGTCTAGTAACTTCAAGAAAATTAGTTGGTGCTGCTCCAGTTACATCTGCTTCACCTCCGGCATTAGTAATCTCAGCATTGTCTCCAAGTTTAAACAATTTAGGTGAGATAGTTCTTATTAATTGACCTGAAGTTTCTTTGATAGAAATATTATTAATTGCAGCATTATCGCTCAACTTAGCAAAGAAGTAAAGTGGGAATGGATCAAAGTTGAATAACTTTTGTCTAATTGGATTTGCACTTGCTGTAATTCTGATAGGTCTGATGTCAATAGAAAAATCATTTCCAGGACTTCCAAGACTTTCAGAAAGTTGAATATAATTAAATATATTTCCATTACTATCAACATAGGACTTAACTTCTCCGACATATTTTGCTGATGATGGACTTGATTCTGCTGATAGTTTAACTTCACCACCATCAAAATCAATTCCTGCCGGTATTTGTCCCTGCTTTACAATGTAGACATTACCATCTGGAGTAGTAATGCCATTTGGATTAGGTTCGTAACTAACTTGATTTAGTCCAGTGACTTGTGATACATTAAGAACTTCAACAGTCACCACTGAACATCTACCACTAGCATTACCAGCAGGTGTAGGAATTCTAAAATCTAATCCCATTCTTCTTGGTGGACTTAATGGAGTCCAAGTCTCAGCAGTTACAGTACCATCTTCAGTCTGACTAATTCGAGTGTGAGAATGTTCTGCATAAAGAACTTCTTCTTTACTTAGAACAGTTGTTAATCCTGCTCCGGGACCAGAACCAGGTCTAATAAAACCGTTTAATTGACTAGGGAGAGTTGTATCTGGTTGATAATTTGTTATACCAACTGCGAAGTCAGCAAAATGTCCATATTCATCACCCTGAGAAGGATTTAAGAATTGAATTTCAATCTTGTTTCCGGTAAATTTAAAGTCACTAGCAAAGACGTGATTATTTTGACTACTTAAACGAATAGGATATGGATAATCTGGAACAGTAGGACCAGCAGCAAGAGTAGTTACTATACCAGCAACAGGATCTTTAACTTGAACATCGTATTCTCTACTTCCCAAAGTAGGATAACTAAAACCACTATAACCTTTTATAGTTGCAGTAGTAAATGACTGTCCACTTCCAACTACTACTTCATCCTCAAGATTGGTTATGTATGCATCCCAAAGAGTTGGAGCAATAACTTTTGAACCAAGATCGGATGCTTGGAAGAAGGTATCATTGATTGCTGTCAAAGTATTAGAACCAGTTAATCTAACTTCAACACTTGGTCCTGTTGTAGTAGCAGCAATACCAGGAGTATAAACATGTCCAAATCCAGGACATGCTCTACATTTTACAACTTTAATTTCTGCCAAAGAATCACTGGTAACATTCATAGTGGTTGGAATAATTAATTTTTTATTTTTAATTTCAGTTCCAGTGCTATTGAGGAGAAAATTCTTTGGCGTAATTCCAATCAAAGATCTTTCTGAAATGCTATTAATTGCTTTTGCCTTAGAACTTGTAGAGAATATCTGTGTAGTTCCTTCATCACCACCATCAATATAGTATGATGCACCATACTTGTAGACAAATTGTGGCGTTCTAATATCAGATGTCTTAGCAACATTCAATGAATACACAAGTCTAAAATATGAATCTTCTAAACAAGGACTACCCATTGAGTTTTCAATCACGAATGTATGAACGACTACCCAACGTGCTTCACCAGGACCAGCAGGAATATAAGCATAGAATCTTGCACCAATAGCACCATACCAACCAAATTCAATCTTGTACATCGTGACCTTATTGGGTTGAATAAGATAACCAGAAGGTCCGTTGCCATTTAACGGGTCGCCATTAAATTTATCTCTAGGTACTTCAATAGTCCAATACTCTTTGGAATCAAATGGGTCACCAGTACCTTTGAATTCTTGATCCAATGCAGTCAATCCACTTCTCTTTAGAGCGGATAAAGGAAGAGGAATTGTACTTCTACGAATAATTTTAAGTTGTCCAGCATCAATTCTGAATATGTATTGGTCTGTTGGATTCTTAATACCCCATTCCAGTGTAACGCCACTGACTGGTTCGGTGGAGGATCTTAAACCAAAAGTAAATCCACTAATTCTACCAGGTTGATATCTGAATACTCTTCTAGATTGAAGGAATGAAAATCTCCTATCACCGTCACTGTAACCAGGACGAGTATCATCTGAACCAAATGGACTACTGTCTAAGTTTAAACCATTAATTTTAGCAAAATTAAATACAGTATTACCATTAGGGTCAATAAAAAGTGAATCTCTTATATCTCTCCATACATCAGTCCATGTATCAATTGCTGCAAAAGATTCACTTATACACGATGCATATACAACATCACCAGAGTCAACATAAACTTTATCTGGATTTAAGAAATTATCTTTCCAATCAGGATCATATCCCTGAGTTGATCCTGGTCCACTAGCGTAATACTCATATAATTCATTTCCAAGTTGAATGAATTTCAAGTAACGATTAAATAAATTTGCATTATATAATCCTATCTGTTCAAATCTAGGACCAAATGGATATGAATATGGAACAGAAAATGAATCTAATCTGATCGCAGATTCTTGTACTTCTTCGCTTCTATTAGCATTATATCTGTTGCCATAAATTCTATTTGCTCTCTGATCCCAACTAGAAAAACTATTTCCACCATTGAAACTGAAGAATTCAAACTCATCATTGTTCAAACCATATGATGACACGTTTGAGAACAAACTTAACTGTGTCTCAGCACGGGGAATACCTAATAAAGTTGTACTAACTTCACTTGTTTCTTTGAATGATTCTTGTACTTTTAAAACATTATCTGCAACTTTTAGTTCCGTTACTGCTCTGGTAAATTTTAATAAACTAGTTTGAATTCCAGAAGCATTAGAATTATTTGATATATCAATTCTGTCTGGTAAAACCTTAGAGACAGTGCTCCCTTCTGGAATACCTGGACCCTCTACACCGTCAAAAAGTTGAACAGCGTTTACAACTGGGTCAATAGCACTACTAAAATATAATTTATTTTTTAAATCTGATCCTTGATCACTCAGTGTTCTAACATCCAGGAAAGGAAATTGTGAAAATTGTGTATTTCCAATAGCAATTTGCACTGAACCACCACTGGCAAGCGCAACAATTGTTCCAAATCCAACAACAGATCCACCAACTTGTAATACATGTGCGGTAGTAATACCGACATCAAAGTTTACATTGTAAGTAGCTGTTGCAAATCCAACTGTTAAAAACTTTAATCTACTATATCCATCTTCTGCATTTTCTGGAAATACAATAGAGGTTGATCTTTCTGCTGTGGCATCAGCGACAAAAAACTGATCAACATTTGTAATGAGTGGTGTTCCAAACTCATCAGTTAATAATTCACCGTTAGCAATGTTGTAAAGAAAATCTTCGTTCTTCGGTATAATACTGACTGGACGTTTGTCATCGCCCAGTCTTACGTCCTTTCCCCCATTTGCCATCGATCACTGCTCCTCCCAAGTAAGACTTGCTGACACATTTGCTGTTGCTGTTGGAGAACCTGAAGCAGGAGAGAATAAACCAGGTTTATATTCCTTCTGAGTAGAACCACACAGATACAGACTGTCTACAACATTAGTTAGGGGGAATGAAAGGTACTCTTTATTGTAGTCGAAATATGGTGATAAGTCATAGTTCTCACCTGATGCAGGAATGTATAGACTTGCTACAATCGTTCCAGTCTTAGGTATTGGTGCCCTAAGTTGATTAGCAACTTTAATAGATGATAACTGTGCAAGTGTGAATGTTGGGGGTTCAGCACCAACAGTGTTACCTTCTGCGTCAGCATCCTCTTCTCTAATGAATGGTTCTGTAGAATTCAGAACAATAGGATCGGAGGTTGCATTTAATGCGTAGAAGTAGTAATCATCGACATCAATGTTCTTGGTTCTATCCTTCCCTCTATTCTCTAAGTAACCGAGAACTGAGATTGGTTTTTGTGTGGCATCATTTTCAAAGAATCCTCTAAGGTATCCATAAGCGCCACCACCAATGTCTCTGATGTATTCAGCGGAAGAAGGAACACTGCCTGTGTTGGCATCAGTAGTGACACTGAATACTAAGGTGCTTCCGGTTGTTCCACTACGAAGTACTACTGGTCTACTATATTCACCAGAGATTGCTCCGTTAAAATCTGTTCCTCCAGGTGCATTACCATCAAAGATTGGGTCAGTAACGCGAGGATACACCTTAATAGCAGTGTTGTTATCCAGGGAGCAAGTGAATGCTAAGGACTCTTTTTTGATTCTAATTTCAGTTCCAGCACTTAATCCGTGAGCAGAACCTGTGGTTGCAGTAATGACGCCAGTTGCGGAATCGTATGTTACTGCTGTAATTGCATACTTAGTGGTAGTATTCAGAGAGGCAATTGCATTTGCAAGATCACTACTACCAGGAACAAATGTATGTGCTCCGGTATATGTGTTAAGGGGAATTGGAACAGGAGTTGGTTTACCTCTCTTACCAATATTGACTTGTGAAGAAAGTTGTGGAAGTGCAGCGGATGGTTTGACAATTACAGAGTTTGTCTGGAAGAGTGGTGTCTTCAAAAGATCAACCTTAACGACAGAATCAGATCCAGTAGAAAGTCTGGTAGGATATACCTGAGTTCTGTTTCTTACATCTCTACCAGTGCTGCTCTGGATGAAGTCTCTACACTTAATACCAACCAGTGGTGTTACACGATTAGGAATGACAGTAATTGATGATGGATTTGCAGTATTCAGAGGAGCATTCAGGTGCAGTTGACCATTAGAAGTATTCACGTATGTGACTTCAATGTTCTGGTCAAGTGGATCAGTTGTGATGACCTTAGCACCAGTATAATAAGCGGTAGAAAGACCTGATGTAGCACCAGCAGTAATGAATGGGTCAAGTGCTACTGTTGAATTGGTGAGGTTTGCTTCTGTTGATCCTGTTCCACAAGAGAATTTTCTCTTCAATCCAAAGACTTCTTGTTCTTGTGGGGTTCCGTGACTAAACAGTTTGACTGTTCCACGGTCACCACCATCAATATAGTATGAAGCACCATACTTAACAATGTGCTCCGAGGAACTTCCATAACCGAACGCACTTGCTGGTCTGAGAGCATTAGCATATCCAAATCTGTTTGGATTACCACCACCATACACCATGTATGTGATAGGAAGGGTCGCATTGCCCAGTGAGGAGACCTTCAACTGGTTTGATGCCCTCAGATGGTGTACTCTAACCCAACGTGCTTCTCCGTTGCTTACAGGGACATACGCAAGGAACAGAGCACCAACAGCACCATACCATGAGAACTCGACCTTGTACATGGTAACCTTGTCAAATTCAAGGTCCCAGATACTGGTGTCAGTTATTTGCTCAAGTGTGTTTTCATCAATAACATTAGAACCTGCTCTCTTGTCTGCAACAGCATCACTATAAAGCAGATCATCTGTTGTACCGTCTAAACGGTCACCACTAAATCTAGATCTTGGAACACGATACTCATAAACACCCCAGTATTGAATGTCAACGTTTTGGTTAACCCACTTCCTATAATAATTATTAACTGCATCAATCTGTGCTTTCGTATCTGCAGTATTTGCAGCACCTAGTGTTGTATCGATATATCCCTCAGTATCACCGTCTGCATTCTTATACATGTATGGGAACATGCCAGTTGGTTCAACACCTGCGCCATATTTTGTACGTCCAGCAGCGATTAAAGAACCACTTAAAGGTTGAATGAATGGAACTGGAGTACACATGTAATGTGATGATATACCAGTGACATTAGTCAGTCCTGCTAGGGCAGTGCCGTCAAGATTTTGAAGTGAAGCAGTACTAATTCCAGTGATAGTGTTGACACCAACTGCTCCGACTTTATAAATTTTATCATCAGTAAATCCGGCAAGAACACTGCTGTTGAGTCCCTTGTCATAAGAAACGTACTGACCGGCTGAAAGTCCTATTACATATCCACCGCCACCACCTGGACCTGTATAATAGAATGTTTGAACGGTTGAAACACCAACATTAACAGTGAACTGCTTAGGTCCATCAACCCTTACAATATTATATCCTGTATTATCATCTGGATAATACTTAGGGTCATTGGGTTTGAACTTACAGGTCATACCAATGCCACTCAGAGTCACATACTTACCATTCTTATATCCATGATCAGTTTTGGTTGTGATTGTCATCAAACCAGTGCTGATACTGTATACAGCGTTTGTAATCGAGTTGGCAAGACCAACCATACTAATTACATTGCCATCATATATTGATGAGATTCCTACTTCATGCTTTGGTTGTAGCAGTGATTCATCATAGACACCAGCATGTGTCATCATCAAGTTATCTCTTAGGATAACAAGATCACCCAGCACACGATTAGTATATCCAGCAGGAACAGAAGTAGTACCAGTACCAACAGACTCAGACGCTCTTGGTTCCAGAGGATCGTATGGATTTGTTACACCGTAATCTTGTGTTTGTTGTCCTGCACCATTACCAAATGGAACAGGATTTGCAAATGTATTTGCTTGTGTTCTTCTTACAACGGAGAAGTTATCTCCTTGACCACTATTTCTCGACTCCCAATAATAACCATCGTAGTTATCAAAGATACCATACTTACGAACTGCTGGGTTAAAAATATCAACACCATTGGTTGGAATTGTCGTAGTCTTAACACCAAAGGTAGCAGAAGATACACGACCAGGTTGGTATCTGAAGAATCTCTTAGAGGTTAAGATTGCAGATTTGTCAGCAGGTGCTTCAACTAGAGCACCAGATTCTTCTGGAACGTGAGTAAGACCCCAACCCATCGTTTGACCGATGCCAGCATATATTCCACTTGCACCAACCTGTGCAAATTGTTCTGGAGTTGATGTCCATTCCGTGGGATTAACATCATAGGTATTAACGTCAGCAAAGATACCAAGAGCAACCTCAGATCTTGGGATACCTAAGAGTGAAAGGGCAACTTCTGATTGAACTTTATTTTGTTCAGCAACAGGGATAGTTGACTGGTCACTCGCGATAACAACAGGAATTGACTTATCAGATTTCTGTTGACCAGGAGGGACCGGAGCGGTTCTACCTACAACAGTTACCGCTGAATTAGCATTTACGTTTGTATTGTCTGGCATGGATTAGATTACTCCGACTCTTCCTTTGGCGATTACGAATTGCTTCCTTATAGTTATATATCCACTCGCGTTACCATTGATTTGAGATTCAGTTGTAAATCCAACTAATCTGATTTGTTTTGTGGCAGCATTGATACTTACCTTCTGCTGAACAGTAAGTTCCTTGGAGGAGAGACTTGGTGTCACTGAGTGATCAACAAGTTTTACAATGTCTCCAACTGAGATTTTACTGAAGGTGTTTGCATCATCAAGTGTAATTCTGTATTCAGTTGCACCAGCACCAATAAATGCTGAACCACTCTTAAACCAAGAACCTGTGCCGATACCAATGTAAGTTGTCAGACCAGCGGGTACATCGATAAACTCTTTTGCGACAAGAGTGTATCCAAGAGCACTAGTGAGACCGATTTGACTGGTCTTGGACAGTGGCATGGAGAGTTGAATGTAACCATTTGCTCTACCAAATTCACCGCTATCACTTGTAGTAATATCAAAGTCAACAAATTTAGTTCCAAGAGTTTCATTGGTAGTTCCTTGACCAACGATAGTTCCGATACCAGCAGATACAATAGAGACCTTAGTGGAACTAATGTCCTTAGGATCACCATCTTCAATATATTGCATTACAGGACCGTCAAAGTCTGCTGTTCTATCAATTGTAATATTGATAGAATTAAAATCACTATCGTAGATATCTGGTGATGGAATGAATTCATCAGAAGGTCCAAGAATAATATTGTTGGTAGTAGTAATTTTACCAGTTGCGTAAGTTCTAAGACCAGTACCACAGTTGCGGATAATATTACCACCCGTAGAAACCACGGAAGTAACAGAAACATCCACAGGTCCGGGATAATTTTCAAAGAGAGAATCATTGATCCTTAGAACTTCTGATTCTTGTGCTTGAATTGGTTCAAATGGATATCTATCTGTGAGTGAACCATCAACGAATGATGAGTTTTCAACAGATACTCTCCTGCTGTCCTTGATAAGAAGACCATGTGCAGGACTGTTACGAAGTTCAATACTCTTGAAGAGTGATGAAGAAACTCCTTTGAAATAAACCATATAATTATCATCATCAGATTCAAATCTGATGTTGTTAGCACTGTTACCATCAATCGTAATATTATCAAGTGTTATATCTTTACCATTAGTGACTGCGATACCAACGAGATTGTTATCTAAGTCCAGAGAATTTCCACCATCATCATTTGCATCATTAGCAAAGAACTGCTGTTTAATTATAGTGTTCTTTCCTGCTCCTTTGATTGTAAAGGAGGTTGGGACAATGAGTTTATTTGTGAGGTATACTCCACTAGGCATATCAAGGTAACTGCCACCCCTTGCAACGATATCATCAATTGCTTGGGACAGTGCAAATGTATTATCATGAACTACCTTGACTTCTCTGTTAGTTCCAAATCCAACGGCATCATTGAAGTCATATGCATTATTAACAGTGATGCTGTTTGAACCAATAGATACAATCTCATCTAATGCCCATCCTCTTCTCTGACCAGTGGTTCCGATATTGGGGAAGTGAATTTGATCAGCATCGAATTCATTCTCTGTTCCATTAGGTGACCATTCAGTTTGATCATATGTTCCAAAATCTTTATACTGAATGGCAGCAGTAGCACTTCCAAGTTCCTTAGGACCAAGGATGCCAACTAATTTTGCATTACTGATATCAGTAGAGTTCTGACTTCTATAAACTAAGAGACCAAAATTGGCGCTGGTTCTATTCAAAGTAAGTGCAACGTGCTCTAAGTCATTGAAGTTATCAATAGTTGCATGACCAACACCTGCGGTTGGAGAAAGTTGACTACTTACGCCAACCTTACCAGTTCTGAGGTTATATTGTGCAATCCAATAACGATATGTTTTATTGGTAGCAGAACTTCCAACCTTAATGAAAGAAGGAATCGTAGGAATTGATGGTGTAAGAGCACTATCACTAGATTTATTTACACCAAACAGTTTAACTTTTTCACCAACAGAGAATCTAGAAGTACTAATACCACTAATTTGTAGTTTGCTACTGACAGTGCTACCGGTTCCAACATATACTGTTCCATCACTACTTACGCCATAACTAGTCAATGAATACTGTGCAAGAGTATTGATATCAACTAATTCATAACCTGTTCCCTGCTCGTTAACTTTCAGAACACGATTTCTTGCGAAAGTTGTTTCCTCAGTCGTAGTATTAGGAAGGTCAGATAACTTGAAATTTTCATACACATCAGCACGAACTGTACCATTGATATCTAATTCATATTGAGGAGTTGCAGTCTTGATACCAACTTTTCCACTAGATTGATTGACAACCAATGATGGACTTGCGTCGGCACCAACTTGGAAGAATGGATTTGCTTGGGTGTTACCCTTTATCTGCAATTTAACTGCGTTGATACCACCTACAACATCAGAAGATGTAATCTTATTAGTGAAGTTAACTGGTCCTCTGAACTCAGAAGGCAGGTTTCTATTAGGACCACCACCAACACGGAGAGTGTTTCTTACATACAGGTCATCAAAGATACCGGTGAGATCATTACCAACCTCACTAATATATCTTTCAACTGGTTTGACTCTTCCATCCCATGTGAAGAACTCACCACGGTCATTCATACCAGAGAAGAATGTAACTCCACCCTTCTTCTCACAATAGATTGAAAGTCTTTCCTCTTCATTAGTGAGAGTTCTTTCAATTCTCTGTGGAAGTGCAGTTGAATAGTTACCAGGACCATAACCAACATACTCAAAGGTGTGACCAGAAGCACGGATGCTGGAGAATCTACGAACCTCAGAGGGAATGATTTTGATAGATTTGACAATAGTATCAGCGGGATGTGACTTCGCCACAGTTCCCATTACACCTCTGATAATAGTAAAACTGGTGTTACTGTCAACTGTTTTAATTCTTACAATTTCATCTTCAATTTGAAGGAAGTCTCCATTTACAACTGATCCATTATAATCGCTTGCAGCAATAGGTAAAGTGGCAGTACTAGTAGTAATACCGGTTGTTGTTGTTCTGAAATCATTACTGATACTGATCAGACTTCCGCCAATTTTTTCACTTTGCAGTGATGTATCTTCACCAAATGCACCAATTCCATATCTGTATACTCTGGCAGTTGCCTGAGCAGCGGTTACTGTTATTCCAGGATCAGCAGTGACTGTAAATGCATTTTTACTTGTGACTCCCTGAACGATGAAATCTTTATTAAAGATAGTAGCAGCAGTTCCAACTACTCCACTAACTTTAATTTTGTTACCAACCGCAAGTCCATGAATTTCAGTGGACGTAATTGTAACAACTCCGGGTAAAGTAGTTCCTGCCGTTCCAACAAAGGAAAGACCACCAAAATCTACTTCTGTTGGAATAGCAATACCACTACCAGTAGTATAAATGCCAGGATTGGTAGCACTAGAGTATCTAATTGTATTTGAATTTGGGAAAGACGTAATATCAAATAGTCCGTTATATCCACTTGTCTTTCTATTACCTAAGGTTCCAACACCAACTACATTGATAGCACCAAGATCTTCTCTACTGATGGTTGTAATTGTGGCAACACCTTTATTATCACCACCAGGAATGGTCATAGTTTGACCGATTCCATATGCACCACCACCGTCTACAACACTAATAGCAGTAATGTTTCCACTTGTATTAGTTTTGATGTTTACAGTGGCATCCGAACCAGTAGCATCTCCGCCAGTCAATCCAATATTATAAAGTGTGGTACTAACTCCGGCAGGTCCATACCCAGAACCTGCTACACTTACGGAAAGTCCAGTAATCCTATTCAGACCATGGTTTCTTTCAGTATATAAATCTACTCTGCCCGCCTGAATACCGTGAACTGCTCCTGTGACTGCTATACCAATCTTATTATCCCTGGCGTATTCAATTATAGTTTCTTTGGTGATACTATTCAGAGGATTATCAACAGAAACTCTACCTAACAGACTATTAGATGCTGCGGAAACTGAATGATCTGGATCATTGTTTGCATTATCTCTATCAATAGTTGGATAGAGGTATTCAAAGTTTTGCTTATACTTTCTACTTGAAAACTGACTAACTGTTGGTGAAATGTCAGATCTCAGGACAGTGAGGTAATAGATACCATCTTGAATTCCATCATCATACTTTTGAACTTCCTCTACATTTTGAATGATAAACGTGGTGTTATATTCATTCTTTTCAAAAGCAGGAAGTAATGAAACATCTCCACCAGTAGAACGCAAAGCATGAATATTATCAGTAAATGTTCCTCCACTACCATTGACACATTTAAATGTTTTTGAACTAGGAACTTCGGTTACATTAAAGTAACCATTGTATCCTTTATTGTCAAGTCCGGTAGTGTTTGTTGAACTCTTTATATTTTTGATACGAACTCTGTCGCCAACATGTAAATTGTGAGGTTTCTCTGAGGTAATCGTTGCATCAATTCCAGATACGGTAGCGTTTGCAATGGTACGGGGATTACGATTTGAATTTACATTATTAATGCTGGGATCAAACGGAAAAGTGTTTTCAACCTCGACGTTAACAGTTTTTGATTCTTGTAAAATAAAGTTCTTTGTTGGTGCCTTTGCATTTGAAAATTCTTTAGGAACCACATAACGTAACTTATAGATTCTGTTACTTAGGTCGCGATTTTCTGTGATTCTTTGAACGTAAGATGATGAATTGTTTTCAGCAATTTCAGATGCGTAGTTTATGAAATTTGGATAGATCGAATTAGTCGCACTAACACTGGATGAAGTAATAAACCAATTGTTTCTTGCAGAATCATATTGAATTGGATGACCTAACTCACCAGGAATTTTATCAGTTACTCTACTGACAATAGTAAGAATACCACCTTTTGTATTTTTAATTTTAACAGCTGTGGAATCGTTACCAGACAGAGCATTGTTAAGTGTATTTGCTATCTTAATTTTATTTGCAGCAACGCCAGTGCCACTTGTAACTACAAAATATTCACCCTCTGGTTCAATGCCATCAGGAAGGACACCATTATCACTGAATATACGAATGCTTTCGCCGTTAAAGAAATTATGATTAGCGTTTAATGTAAGTGTACGATTAGTAATATCAATGTCATTTACATTACCTGTTCTGGTTACAGTAAATTCTTTTTTAGATACCGGTCCATCAGTGGCATCAGGAGTTGCCATCAAAACTGGTGCTGAGAATGTTGTAGTGATGCCAGAAATAGTAACATCCAGATAAAGAAGTTCACTATCATGAGCACCTACTCTATATCCATCCGTAATATTCGATGGTGGGTTGCCTGCATCAGTTTCACCAAGGATATAAAGATTTGAAGTTGTAGCAGCACTTACCGTAGTGCTTGGGTCTAGAACTCTCCAAGAAACGTTAGTTGATTTCTCTTGAAGATCTTTTGGTGGAACAATATGAGTAATATATCCAGTATTATCTCTATCAAAAGATTCCTTTCTGAATCCTTTTGAGATTAAAGATTTTGCGCCGAAGTTAGAGTTAGAGTTCGTAATTGATTGGTCAGCACCATCCTCTGCAAGGAAGTGGTTTGCAAAACCAATAGCAAACACAGACACTGCCTGAATAACAGAATCATTAGATGCTTTTACGTGGAAACTTTCGTACTCAGGTTTATAAACTGCGTTTTGGTTGATGTATAGTGGTTTTTTCTGCTGATCATCTCCACTATTTGGAGCACTATCATTGGTATCATACTGTCCAGTTGTTGCATTATAAACTAGGAATGCATTGGGATCTTTTTGAAGTCCAATTCCAGTGAACTGAGCCACAACCATCGACTTAAATCCGGTTGCCTTAGAACCATCAGCATGCATACCACACATACCAAAGGTGGATCTCAGTGAGATATTAAAGATATATGGTGAAGCACCTGTTACATTGTCTGCTTCAAT
>Ga0181369_1000216_pt1 | contig 16525 bp, 25 predicted proteins | sample LowvirmetaG_8_FD_130088 | JGI IMG/M metagenome (GOLD analysis project Ga0181369, IMG submission 130088) | Marine viral communities from the Subarctic Pacific Ocean - Lowphox_04 viral metaG | ecosystem: Environmental > Aquatic > Marine > Oceanic | place: Subarctic Pacific Ocean | collected... | reverse complement strand
GATCACACTTCATATGCAGGTACATCTACTGTAGAAGTTCATGGTGATGAATGTAAAGCAGTTGATGGAGATAAAGTAGTTAACGTTGAGGGTGATTATTTCCTCAAAGTTACTGGTGATTGTCATATTGAAGTTGGTGGAGGTTTCTTCTTAGGTGCTGAAGGTGCTCCTAAAGTTGCTGATAAGGACGGTGAAAGTAAAGATAGTGATATTCAAAAACATACTATCCGCTTTGGTTCTGACGTTGATGTGAATACTGTTGGTGCTAAGTTTGAATTGCAAGGTTCTGAAGCAAATTTAGCATCACTATCTACCAAAATTACTGGTAGTGTGTTTGAAAACTCTTCATCCAATCAGTCATATTCTGGTGCAGAAATTATTATTGCAGGTAGTAACTCTATTGAACTAAGTACACCTCACCTCTATGAATTTATTAACGTGCCTTCAATTTTACCTGTAATTACGACTGGTATTACTAGATTGGTTGGCGGTTCTGTTGATACTATCATGACACCTGGACTTAGTACAGATGCTATTCCAAGATATACTGTAGTCAATCCTATTGGTCCTATATCCTTGACATGTGGTGCAACAGGATATAACTGTAATGTAACTACAGGTGCATTTAACGTTAACGTTGTCGCAGGACTTATCAACATGAACGCATCAGCAGCCGCTACTATTAACGCTGGTGCAGCAGTAACTATCAGTGCTATCGGTGTTGTGACAGTTACTGGACTGTCTATCTTCCTCAATTGATCCTTGACACCCTGCTTCAGACCTGCTATACTACATAGGTACAGAAGAAACCAGCATGGATTCCCTCTCTCACATCTTCGTAAACTTCTCCAAACGTAAAATGACTCTGGTCGATGACGAAGGATATGAGAAAGAAGTCCAATGGAAATTCGATGACGAAGGTTCTGAAGGTTTTTCAGAAACAATCTCTGAAATACAAGAGATTATTGACAATGATTTAATTACCTATTGCTTTGCTGTACGATGATTGGACCGATTGGAGTTACCCTGGAACAAGCAGAAGATAACTTTGAGTTTCTTTTAGATCTCACTGATAATCAACATGTTTGTTGGAAGATTACTCGTCCTGATGGAAAGTCTGTAATGATGGTTCCTGTAAACGAAGTATCTCCTATTCCTGATGAAATTCAAAATCAAGTAGAAGAATTTCAAAAACAATTCTTAGAAAGTAAAAATGACAGTTGAAATTTTTGATAATTTTTTGCCAGAACATGATTTTGTTATTTTAAAACAACTTATTGTAGAAGATCCAGCAGATCAATTTCCATTTGCAATGTTAACTCATGTCGCAAATGGAGAAACAGATAAGTATGAACATTGGAATTGGATGGGTGTACATCCATTTTATAAAGAACATCAACCAAGAAGTCCTCATTTTAACATGATTGCTTCAATGATTATTACTCGATTAGAAGAAAATCATGACTTACGTTCTTTAATTCGTGTCAAAGGTAATTTCTATCCCTGGACAGAAACAATTAAAGAACATGAATTCCATGTTGATTACACCTATAATCATCGAGCAGCAATTTTTTCTCTGAATACCTGTGATGGGTATACATTATTTGATGATGGTACGAAAGTCGAAAGTGTAGAAAATCGTCTTTACATTTTTAATCCTCAACAAAAGCATTGCTCTAGTACAACTTCTAATGATAGAGGACGATACAACATTAACATCAATTTCTTATGAGACCCGAAACTCGTGAATCAATGGAAAACCTTTGGTCCGCCAAATGGAATCTTCCTAAAGCAGCAAGAAACTGTAATCTGACAGATAAGGAGATGAAAATCACCTTTAACGAGTATTGTGCTTTTCATCCTCCTACCTGGGAAATTGGTAACACCAAACAAATTGGTATCCTTCATGTTGATGGGAGTGTGGCGGAATCGGTAGACGCACCAGACTTAAAATCTGTTGACCATTAAGGTCGTGGGGGTTCAAGTCCCCCCACTCCTATATAACTGGGGGAGTACAAAAGATCTGCAATGTAGAAGCAGCGCCCCCAATCAACGCCTCCGTAGCTCAGTGGTAGAGCAGGGCTTTTGTAAAGCTCAGGTCGCAAGTTCAAATCTTGTCAGAGGCTCTCAATCCTCTATAGCTCAGTTGGTAGAGCAGGTGACTGTTAATCACCCTGTCCCTGGTTCGAGTCCAGGTGGAGGAGTTAGTAAAAAATATATTATGAATTATCAGTATCCTTTGTACGCACCATATTGGAAGGTTGACCTCTTTCATAAATCATGGTACAGTACACTCAGTTCTCTTTTCAAGATGATTAATGTCAAAGACAACAAAGACGGTTCGTTCGTCATCGAATGGGACGAAAACGACGAAGCAGAAAGCATCTTCAACGACTGGACGAAAGAAGACTTCACAAACTTCCTCCGTTGGGCAGCAGAAGAAGAACTTAGTAAAGACTCAGACAAATCTGGAGAAAAATCTGAAGAAGATGGAAACATCTCCAAAGAAGCAACAGAGAAAGACTGGGAAGACTTCTGGGAAGGTCCAGAAGCAAGTAAAATTGAAGGTGATGAACTCTCGTAAGAAAGATTTGTTCCCATGGGTGGAAACTTTTCCATACTTTATGCAAGACGTGAGTGAGAATAAAAAGTGTTGGTTTACTTGTGAAGAACATGCTGAGAAATATGTGAATAGATACAATTGTAATTACAAACTGTATGTGTATACTGGTAAATGACACATGATCTAAGTGAGTATGATTTCGGTGGGAGACCTGTCACAGCGGTGGGTCTTCTACTCTTAATTAGTGAGATGGAAGGTACATCCCAACATCTTAAATATATGGGATTCCAGGAAGACAGGGATACCATTAATGAAATGAAGAAAAGATACTATAAACTCTACTTCAAAACAAAAAAGGAGGAGAATCTTAATGGAAGAGAATGAAATACCCAAAGAATTACAAGAAGAATGGGAATCGTACCTTGCAACATGCGATTCTTTCGGTATCACTCCTAGCATTCGTCGTTTTCTAAGATACAACGAACTCTTCCCTCCTGACGAGTATAAATAAACTTGTAGCAAATCGTGTGACTATTCGTGGGAACCAGAAAAATTTCTCAGTTGGATACTATTTCAGACGCGAATCTGTCGGGAGAAGCAATTCTTCCCGTTGTCGTATCTGACCCTTTGATTCCCAACCGAAAAGCAAAAGTTAATCAACTCTTCCGTGGAGTATCTCAAGGTACTAAAGCGGAACCTGGACTTACTTTTGACTTAGATCGAGATACTGGTTTATATCAAAATGCATATGACGAAATTGGGGTTTCGTTTGGTGATGGTGGTGTTTACTATTCCAGAATTGATAACGGAGGAGTAAGTTCTTCCCTTTATATTAATGCTGTTGACGATACAGCAGACAATACTGACCTTGTTTTTGCACCAAAAGGAACTGGTTCCGTAAAGGTTACTGGTACATTTTTGATGTCAGATGACCAATTTGTGCTAGAAGACGCACAAGGTCCAAAGGCACGATTTGAAGTTGGTAATATTGGTACTGGTACAAATACCAGGATTATGACATTACCTGCTATTACTCAGGGTAATGGAACAACCTTAGTTGGTGCTGATACTACACAGACATTGACGAATAAAACTATTCTCATTGATGAGGATAATTTTGTTCTTGTTGATGGTCAAGAGGAAGCAATCTTCCAGATTAATTGGCCAACTACAGTCGATACTCGTCGTTCTTATTTTTTACCTGATGCTGGCACAGTAACTACAACTGCAGAACCAACTGCTACAACATCTACATTACTTGATACAAAAACCGAACAAATTGTTCTTAGTAAAACTTTAGTAAATCTAAAACTTGCTGCTAACGCAGAAGTAACTACAAACTGGGTTCAGTTTAATACTGATGCACTTGATGCAAATAGAATTATTACTGTTCCTAATCAAAATCTGACTCTGGTTGGTGTTGATACTACACAAACATTATCAAACAAATCAATTGAGGGATTGATTTTATCTGATGCTACAGATCCAACTAAAAAGATTGTATTTGATGTAAGTAATTCTAATACACAAACGTCAGAGTCAGTATTTTTTCCAGATACTACTCTTCTTAACGCTGCTGGATTTAGAAACACTATTGTCACAGAAAGAGCAACACAAACTCTTATCAATAAAACTCTAACTGACGTTACCCTAAATACATCAGGAGCAACAGGTAGAGTTGATATTATCTGTGATAATATTACAGATATTAGAACAATTCGTTTCCCAGATGCTGATGCTACACTGTTGTCTACAAACAACGTAACTTTAGATAATGTAAACTTTGGCGCTGGTATTGGTGCTAATAACTTAACGGGTCAAACAAGACTTCAACAATTCTTCTACGCAGGGTTCTAATTAACAATGGCAGACCAAGGACTTTTAGGGCAATCAAAGCCCGCAGGAACTACAAATACATTGCTTTACGGAGCACCAATTGATTCATCTGCTAGTGCGGTTTTGACAATCGCAAATGATGGAACTGGTGCTGCATATGATGTAGCAATCAAAAATTATGATCAAGAATTAACCGTAGATGCATCTTCATACTTATTGCATGAGGGTGATGTAATCACTGGATATAGATTTACTTTAGGAACTCCCATTGACAGCGATTCAACTTTAGTTCCCAGTAATACGATTACATCTGCTGATGGAGAAAAAACCGCAAAGTTTGAATCTTTTTACGTCCCATCTTTTACTGAGGTTGATGTAAAAAACGTTGCAATTCGTGCAATTACAGTTGAATCCGTTAGCGGTACATTTGCTGTTGGTGATACTTTAACTAAAGGTAGTTCTCCCAACAATACAGATGCTTTAGTTTATGCTGTTGTTACTGGTGAATCTAATACCATTATTCATATCGGTCCTTCTACATTGAATGGAACTGGTACAGAATTTGCAGATGGTGATTCGGTGGGAACTTCTGGTGGTGCTAGTGCAACTGCCTCTACTGGTGGTGTTGGTGCTGCTAATAATGAATTTGTATTCTCCACCGATGGGAGTACTTATAATCTGTTCCTTGGAGTAGACTTAACTATTTTCAAAGATAGAAGTTATCGCTTTGATACTTCAGATTCCTCTATGAGTGGTAGTGATTTAAGTTTCTCTACAACCATTAATGGTGAGTGGGGTCCAGATAATACTGCTGGAACAGAAGACGATGGTTCGGAATATACTACGGGTAAGACTACAAATGGCACTGCTGGTTCGAGTGGCGCTTATATTCAATTTGACTTCGCAGCAGATCCTAACTTAGGTACAACCTTATATTTTTATGATGGTGGTGTAGGAACTGCTTCAAATGCAAATTTTGGTGGAAGCGATCGTTTCCTCAGTTTGAGTACAGATTTTACATATAATGAAATTTATGTTTATGAACTTGCAGGAACATGGGTCAATGCTAGTGATAGTTTCACCGCTGGTGGCACTTCATTTACTGTAACAGCACAAACTGCTGGTCCATATGGTTATGTTCGTTCTTATAGTTCTACAACACTTAAGGTAATTAAGGGTACTGGTTCTGCAGATTTTGCTGGAACTGATGTTTTCCAAGATTCTCCTAAAGATGGAAATGCATCACGTTCTGCTGTTACCGTAAGTAGCGTAGATGTTGCTACAACAGCGGTGGGAGTAGAAAATTTCATTAGTAAGGATAAAGCACTTAGTGCCAACGGTATTGATCGTATTACATCTCTTGTTATTGGACCTGGTGAGCGTTTGATTGTTGAAAGTGCAACTCAAAATAATGGATTCACTCTTCTTGGATTTGAAGATGCTTCTAATGCTTTCACTGTTAGAAACTTCTTAGAATCAACAGCAGGGGCGGGTTGATTCCTCCGTCTAATAAATAACTAAAAACAAGTATAAGAAATGGCTCTTACTCGTCTTAAGAATATTATTACGTCCAGAACTGGACGTATCATTTACGTCAACCCTGATGATTTCGACGCTTCGGATGCCATTGACAATAGAGGAAACTCTGCTCTGCGCCCATTCAAATCTCTTCAAAGAGCATTTCTTGAAGTTGCTAGATTTTCATATAGAGTAGGTTTATCGAATGACGAATTCGATGCCTTCTCAATTATGCTGTATCCAGCAGAGTACATCGTTGATAATAGACCTGGAGAAGTTCTTTATACAAATGTTCCTCCCATTGATGCTAACTCTAATTTAGATCTTACATCTCCTAATAACGTATTATATAAGTATAACTCGGTTGAAGGTGGTATCATTGTTCCTAGAGGTTGTTCCCTCGTAGGTACTGACCTTCGTCGTACAAAAATTATTCCCAAGTATATTCCATATCCTACAACTTTACCATCTAAAAATATTAATAACGAAGATCAAGTTCCTCCCAGAACTGCAATCTTTAAGGTAACTGGTGGAACATATTTCTGGCAGTTCTCATTCTTTGATGGTGCTGAGGAAGGTGTATACTTCAAACCCGATAGCACAGAAACATTAGCACCTAAGTATTCTCATCATAGACTTACTTGCTTTGAGTTTGCGGATGGTCTAAATCCTCTTTCGAGTCTTATTTCTTCAGGAACTGTTCCTAACGCTGATTATTCTGCCGTTGCTAATATTCAAGAAAGAACAGATTTAGAGATTTACTATCAAAAAATATCAAAAGCATTTGCTACTATTCCTGATACATCTGGCGAACCATCAGGTGACCAAATTCAGGCAAGAGTTGAAGAAAATAGAATCGTTGGTCCTATTTCTGATGAATATCGTGTTTTCCAAATTACTCGTAATGGACAAACTGCAACAGCAGTTACTGTTGACGAATTAGGAAATGAAAGAAATCATGGATTCTCTGTTGGTGTAAACATTAATATCAGTGGTGTTACTGGTTCAACTGGACCTCAATCTGAATTGGATGCATCATTGTATAATGGTTCATTTACAGTTACATCAGCATCTGGTAACGTCTTTACTTACCAAATGCAAGGAGAACCAACAGGTAATGCAACTGGTAATAGTATTGCCGTTAAGACTGAGATTGATACTGTTGACTCTGCATCACCATATGCGTTTAACTTGTCACTGAGAAGTGTCTGGGGCATGAATGGTATGCACGCAGATGGTAGTAAGGCAACTGGTTTCAAATCAATGGTTGTTGCTCAGTTCACAGGTTTGAGTCTTCAAAAAGATGATAGAGCGTTTGTAAGATATAATGCTTCGACTGGTAACTATGATGCTGCAACTGCTGGTGATGGTGCTCACTTAGATGGTTTTGCTGAGTATCGTAAGGGTTGGGCACATGAGCATATTAAGTGTAGTAATGACTCATTCATTCAGGCAGTTTCGGTGTTCGCTGTTGGATATGGCACACACTTCACATCACTTAGTGGTGGTGATATGTCAATTACCAACTCTAATAGTAACTTCGGAAACACTGCTTTAAGATCTGCTGGATTTAAGGCAAAATCATTCTCAAAAGACAAAGCAGGTGCAATCACTCATATCATTCCACCTAAAGCACTAAACGTTATTTCTACGACTGCTACGGGCAGTTCTGGAACTAATACTATCACCCTTGCAAATGATGGTAGCATTAATGGCATTATTCAGGGAATGACAATCACTGGTGATAATATTGGAAGTGGTGCATTAGTCTCCTCCTTCAATGTCAATACTCGTGTAGTTACACTAACTGTTAATAATAGTGGCACTGTTAGTAGCGGTGTAATTTTTGGAGAAGAAACATCCATCAACTGGGTCAACATTGATATTCAACGTACTGTTGATATTAATACAGCATTAGTTGGTCAGGGTGGTACTGCTGGGACAAGACTTTACCTTTATGGATATACGACTGAGGCATCGCCTCCAACAACTAGAGTGCAGGGTTACACCGTTGGTGCGCGTCAAGATGGCACAGGTGCTAGTGCTATTCCCGATAAAATCAACTGCCTCTTAGTTCCAACAGCAGGTTCTGCTTCTTCAGAAGTTCGTACTGCTAAAATTTCACCTTATGGACCTTCTGTTTCTGGTCTAAATGCTGGAGTTTCAGGTTCTCCACTTCAGTATGATAGCACTGCATATACTGTTAATGGTGTTAGTGGTCAAATTGGAGGTTGGTACTTAAGCGTAGATTCTAATGATAACGAAATTTACACAACTCTTACCACTAATACTCAGTACAATAATGTAAACTTTACTCCTACAACGTTTATTAAAAGAATCCCCGATCCCCGTGACTTACAAGATAGAACATATCGCGTTCGTTATGTAATTGATAAGGATAAAACTAATCCCCTTCCTCGTAATCCTTTGTCGGGTTATGTAATGCAACCTTTGAATAGTGATACTACATCATTTGCATTAAACAGAGCTTTTTATATCTACGATATTGAAATTGTTCAAGAATTTGAAAGAGGTGTTTCCGATGGAATCTTCTATCTTACCCTGCTATGTGCATCTATTGCACCTACAACTTCTAACTTTAACGACAGAAAGTTCTCTCAAAACGTCAACGAAGTGTATCCTACGTTTGACAGAGACAACCCTGTTGCTGACCCTGTTGCTTCGATATCCGTCGCTGACAACGAAACTATCGGTCTTGTAAATTCAACTGATGGTGCATCACCTACACCTAACAAAGACCCGAAAAGATCTATCACTAAAGAATCTACAGTATTCTTATTAACTGATACTGGTTGGTCACAACCAAGTACAACACCCAACTATGATTCTGTCAATGCTAGACTTTCTGGTGTTGAACTTACTGCTCGTGCAGGTGATGAAGAAACCCGAAAGATTAGCATTCGTGAAACAAATGACGGTATTGTTGCACCTATTCCAGTAGAACTTAGAAGGCATTCTATTATGCGTTCTGGTAACCATACCTTTGAATATCTTGGTTTCGGTCCTGGTAACTATTCAACAGCATTCCCTCAGACTCAGGTAGAAACTCTAACACAAGATCAGATTAAGTTCTCTCAGTCAATCAAAGAAGAAGCAGGTGTTGCATTCTACTCAGGTCTTAACTCTAATGGTGACCTATTCATTGGTAACCAGGTTATTAACCCTGTTACAGGTCAGATTACGAACGAGGATATCGCACAATTGAATGTTGTTGGTGAAGAGAATACGACTATCGAAACATTCTCTGAGTTGGTTCTTACTGATAAATTGACTGTTATTGGTGGTGCATCTAACCAGTTAGAATCTATTTTTGCTGGTCCTGTTACATTCCAAGGACAACTATCATCTACTAATAATATTATTGCTAAGAAGATTACTTATAATAATCAAGATGGTACTGTAATCAAGCAAACTTTACTTGCACCTGAGGATGCTAATGGTCAACCTAGTTTTGCCAATATCACGGGGTATGATACACCTGCTGATGGAGATTTAGTTTACAATATTAATTGGGAACCTGGTAAATCTCTCGGTTGGATTTACTATGGTGCGACTTGGTTTGAATTTGGTCTAACTGATGTTGGATTTATTGATATTGCGGTTAAGGATCCTCTTAATCCTGCTAATGATTTGACTATTGATGCTGCTGGCACAGTAGGAAGTGGCGTCGGTCTTGGTAGAGACGCTAAAAATGCGTTTAGAGTTGCAGTAGACGGTGACGTTTATGTTGATGGAAATCTTGTTGGTACTGGTCAAGGTTTCGTTGGTTCTGACAAGTATATTACTAAAACATATACTGGAGATGGTGCGACCCTAACATTTGCGGTTACTACATATACAGGTGTCCAGCATACTGATGATTCTTGTTTGGTATTCCTGAATGGTGTTGCTCAGATTGCAGGTACTAATTACACTGTAGATGTTAATGGTGCAAACATTGTATTTACATCAGGTGATGCTCCACTTGCTAGTGATACGATCCATATTCTTGAGATGCCTATCTAATCTGCTAAATACTATCGGGGTACAACTGTAGTTAACTATGGCAGTTACTAGAATTAGTGATAACCAAATCGATACTGGCACATCGGCAGTATTATCAGCGTTATCGTTTCTAAGTTCAAATAATGTGTTTAGATTGCCTGTTGGAGCAACAGGTGACCGACCAACATCACCTTCTGTAGGAACTTTACGTTTCAACAGTACGAATGATAATGCTGAAGTTTATGTTGCTGATGTTGGTACTGGTAGTGCTGGATGGACTGAAGTCGCTGGTGGTGGACCTTCCCTAGGTGAAGATAGTGTTATCAGAACTAACAAGGATTCTATCGGTGAAAATCTTACAGTTGGACCTACTGCAAATGGTGATGCTAAGTTTACTAATGGTTTTAGTGTTGGTCCTATCCAGATTGACACCAATCAGACAGTAACAATTGAAGCAGATTCTGTTTGGAGTATTATCTGATGAAATTAAAAGTAGCAAATATTGAAGGTCTTACTGCACCCGATTATCGTCTAACGGTATCACCAGGTACAGCACTTTCTCCTGAAGCAGGATTATCCCTGACTCAAAGTTACTTACCATTGCCCTCTGGTGCAACTACTGCTAGGTATACAGACGCTCCTATAGGTTCTGTAAGGTACAATACTACGACTGCAAAGATTGAGGTTAAAACCTCAACTACAGCGTGGTCAGAAACTAATATGTGATCAAAATATGTCAACACTAAGAGTATCAAAATTAGCAGGAACAGCAAATTCACTTAATCAAGTGAGTGTTCCTGCTGGTAAAAAATTAAAGATTGGTGCTGATGCAGCATTGGACCTAAGCGGATTAGACACTGCTTTACAACTTCCTGCTGGTACTACTGGTAATCGTCCAGGTTCACCTGCTACTGGTTATTGGAGATTTAACACCTCTAATAATGTGTTTGAGGTTTATACTGGAAGTGCCTGGGCAACATTAAGTGCCGCTGCAAGTGGTGCCTCTGCTATTGTCGCAGATGGGTCTAGTGCAGTTGCGGCAGCAGATAATCCTGGTGAAGCATTTGCAGCAGGATTAACTTCTGGCAATGAAGTATGGTTAAAGGTTGGAGATACTTCTCTTCCATATGAATATGATCCTAGCGATAGATTTGGTACGGGTGATGAAGGATGGGCATTGATGAACCATACTTGGTTTGGTACATATGCACCTGCTCATCTAGTTGATTATGAAAGTTTTGGACAACCTTTTAGTATTCGTCCTGCATTTACTGATCAGGCAGATAAAGTAAGTAGAAACACAATTACATCAGGTAAATTTAGAATTGGGATGAACCAGAGACATGACCAATCAGGTTCTGGTGGTGACTCTTTGAGTACAATTCGTATTCAAATGCCTAGAATGACAAAGGCACGTTATTACAAAGATAGTAGAACTAATGGTGGTTCTGATACTGCTGACTATGGTAGTTTTAATCAAAATTTTAATGGTATTAATGAAAATTCTCCTTATGAGAACAATGGTTCTGGTTATTGGCAGGTAATTTGGAGTGGTAGAACTGGTAGTAATGGCGGTTCTGTTGGTAATGATTGGATGATTATGGATAACGGTAATAATAACCAGAATGGTTATGTAAGCGGTGTTCAGGCATTTGGTGGTGGTAAACCATCATACGACCCCTGGGCAATTTGGGGCACAACTGACGCATACAATGAGTATGTTATATACAACACTTGGCGTATCTGGTTTCACTGAGGTAAAAAACAATGAGTACAGTAAAAGCAAACAATTTAGAAGGTAGCGGTGGTGTTATCCGCAACGATAAGGCAGCAGTTCAGTTATCCGATGGATCTCTTAATGTCGTAGGTTCATTCGAGGTGGATAATGACGCCAGTATTGTTTTACCTAGTGGTGATGAAGATGACCGTCCAACTCCTGCTTCTGGGCAGGTTAGAGTTAATATAGTATCTGGATCGGGAACCCTAGAGGGATATAATGGAACTGAATGGGTTTCTTTAACAGCACCTCCAGCGCAACCAATTGCTGGTTCTTCAGCAGAAAATCCAGCACAATCTTGTTATGATATGTTAACCAATGATGGTATTACTCAGAATGGTTTTTACTGGATCGATTCTTCTGGCACACCAACATTAACTTGGTGCTTTATGGAAGCACCTTGGGGAGAACCTGACTATAGTTTGCTTACTCCATATGGAGATATGAGTCAGACATATAATAATAATTATGGATGGTTCCACCATGATGATAGAGATGGTGGCAATATGACTGGCAATGGGCGGGCAAAAAATCCTGGTTCTGAATACTTTGTGTATTTCTGTGATGGTTGTGGCGCTGCTGATACAAGATATAACTATCCAGCACCATCAGGACATGTTATTCACTGGTATGGTGCAAGAAGTCATTGTGGTGGAGATAGGACATTTGGTTTCCCTGGAATGACTAATTCATGCTCAAATAACTACTCAAGTTATAATTGTAACCAAGTGTTTAGATTTGCTGGAGTTACATCAACCAACGTAGGATTTGAGCAATACAACGATAACTGCGGTGACCCTAACGAAGCAACATTAGTTGTCGTTTCTAAAGTAAATGGAACAAGCAGACCTGCTCCTTCAGTTAATACTTGGAAGGCATATTTTAGAGATGTTGGTTGGAGATACGGCGGAGTTAATAGTCAAAACGGTTGATATATATGGTATAATAGTTATTATCTGAATAAATTATGGCATTTGAATATACGCCTTGGGCGGATGCTTGGAACTGGTTATGTGAAGGTGAGCATACTGTTGTGAAATGTGTTATGCTTGTTGATGATTCTTGTCCAACTTGCACCAAATTTCATGATGAAGTTATTGGAAAGTTAGAAGAAGTTTATCCTTGGTTTGAGGTAAAATTTGTAGGGGCAAAGGATCTACCATTTCCTCCTGCCTCTGCACCAACAGGACACTTTACATATAACTTTAGACATGAAAAACTAGGATTTCCTGAGATTCGTGCAGGTGCTGGTCCAGCACACTTAGTTGAACGAGATATTGTCACTATGCGTGCCATGAATGTATATCAAAAACATTACTCAGAACTTACAGAAGAGCAAAAACACCAAAATGAATTAGATAAAGTAAATGGACATTCTTGATAGATTCAAAGTTCCTGTTGAAGTACAGGAAGAAAGGATGGATTTGTGTTTGCAATGTGAGCACTTCTTTCGTCCAACAAAACAATGTAAAAAATGCGGTTGTTTCATGGGAATTAAAACCTGGGTAAGAGATTTAGAGTGCCCCATTGGTAAGTGGGGTAAGTATGGTAGTGGTGTATCTTGGGACGTAGATGAAGTCCAACCTAATAATAATGCTTGGGGATCTTATGAGTCTGATAACTGAATTAAAAATTCCTCCGATTACTCAGTATGCTGCATTAAAGAAGTATATCTTATCAAATCAACATCCATGGTATCGTGAGAGTTATTCTTGTGGTATTAATCTTAATGAATCTCCAGATGTTTGGGATGATGGTGTAGACATATCGCATTTTTCGTATTGTTATACTTCTCGTCCTCGTATTGGGATGAGAGCACCATCTAAGATAGATGTCATTCCTACTCAAACTTATAATACGATTATGGATGTCGTTGAGCAAATATTGGAGTATAATGGTATCCATGTTGGTTGTATTTTTCGATTAAATGTTAATATGCTTCTTACTCATCCTGAAGATAATTCTTGGGGTGCTATTCATGTTGACCATAAGTTCCCACATAAAAACTTACTTATCTACCTGACACCAAAATGTACAACTGGTGGTGATCTTAGGGTATATGAAGATACTCATGATGGAACTTTGAATAGACCTGCCTTTGAAAAGTATGAAACTTTCACTCCAACTGAAGATAGTGCGGTCACATTTGATGGAGACTGTTTTCATTCTGGACAAACACCAACAACAGAAGGTGAACGTAGAATTCTTATAGTTGCTACGTATTGCACAGAGTTGAGATATTATGCGTAGTAGACAGTTAGAACAAGTGTCACAGAGGGGTTGCGACCCCTCTTTTTTTATGCTATATTACATGAGTAAACAAACGACAGGACCATGCCTCAATTCACTCTCATCTGTACCGATGAAGATTCTACAGTAACAACTAAAGAATTTGAAGCAACTATCCTAGAAGATGTTGTAGACAAGACAGAAGACTTTCTGAAGGGTGTTGGTTATTGTTTTGAAGAACTACGCACACAAGTGTATCCTATCCCTGAAGTCGATGAAATTCAGTCTATTTACAGGGATGTAGACTGATACATATTAATGTAATTTATCGTTGATCATTTCATTACAATGGGCAAAACTTTTCGGCGTGGCGGAAGCGAGCGAGGGTATTACTCTCCTGGCAAATCAATCCGTGATAAGCGAGCAAAAGGCGGCACTAATCGTTCACCAAGATCAGAAGAAAACTATGACGATTTCCAAACCAAAGGAAACAAAAAGGGGAAACGATTTGACCCCGAACGTGATAATGACACTGGATGGTATTGAAACTGATGTGGACGAATTAGAGTTTGATGATTACTCTGAGATAGATTATGATCTCGATTTCACCGTACAGTATTAATTCCATGGACTTTGATAAAGAATCGCAAGACATTAAGTTCAATCGAGGACTTGATTTGTTCATGGAATCTGTATTGAAACCAGACAATAAATTGCGTGAGTGTGCTCACAACCAAAAATGTTATACCGAACTGATGTATGTCCGTTCTTATGTTCTTGATTATCTAAAAACTCTAAGAAGAGACGACTGATGCAATTTCTACATTCACCAATCCTTGATAGGGATGAGAAGATGGTTCTAAAAGATGCACTGATTTTGTATGTCTCTGACATACAAAAACGGTTTTATGCTGATGGTGTAATTCCTGAAGATGTGTATCTGAGTAAGATGAAACACGTAGAAGAAATAGTTGAAACATTACATTTAAGCGAACTCTATCGCCAGTGACAATCTGCAAGGTGTCCACTACACCTTGCCAACCTAAACAATCTATGCAATACTAATGATGTTGGAAAAAGACATTCGCCTATTGAACAAAGTCATCAAGAAAGGCGAAAGTGGTGAAGTCAGATATTCTGACGATGAACTAATCAAACTCAAAACAAAACGTTCTCAGTTGAAAAACTGGAGACGTGCAGCACAAATTTCTCAAAACAATGGTTTCGGACAGTATGTCAATGAACAAAATGATGACTGATGACACTTTCGGTGTTTCTTGGCAAGAGACTGATATGGTTCAGGTAGAGGAAGATGATTGGGTTTCTTCTATCCTTGGCACTGAAAATGACGCAATTTATGATGTTCTCTCTGAAATTCAATGAAAAAGGACTATGATCGTTGGCGTATTCTCTGGAAAAAGGAGAAGAAACCAGGATTTTTTGCAACTCAAGAAGTTGTAGTTTATGGAATGCACAACGTTGAATACGTAATCGACAATGTTGTGCCAGAAAATGTAAACTGGGATGTTCTCCCCGCATGACAGTCAGCAAACTGGTCGGGCACCCTTGACGGGGTGCCTTTTTTGTGCCATACTATAAGAGTCAAAGGAAAAGCATGATTTTTGATTTTGAAACTGAGTATCATTGGGGTGCTCTCATTGTCAAACTTGTCCCTATGTTTGCCATGGATGTTTACAAAGCATCCGATGATGAGTTAGTATGGGTCTTTGATGTGAACAATCCCAAAAATGGTTATCATGTCCCTGCTCGCAATCTCTCCACCTATTCTTATTGATTATGCGTAAACCATTCCTTAAGTGGGCAGGTAACAAGTATAGAGTGCTGGATCATTTACTGCCTCTAATTGGTACTCCAAAAACATATGTTGAACCGTTCGCTGGTAGTTGTGCAACAGCATTGAATGTTGATGCTAAAAGATATGTACTGAATGATATTAACGCTGACCTTATCAATCTTTATAAGTACCTGATTAACCCAAACGACGACAGTTTTATTCAACACTGTGGCGACTTCTTTCGTCCTGAGAATAACGACAAGGAAGAATATATTTCTCTTCGTAAGTATTTCAATGACAGCACTGACACACTAGAACGCTCACGTCTGTTTGTATATCTCAACCGTCACTGTTTCAATGGTCTGACTCGATATAATTCTGGTGGTGGTTTCAACGTGCCATTTGGTAAGATGAAGAATCCAATGTTACCTAGCACGGCAATGATGGACTTTCGTATGTATTTTCTCATGCGTCAGCATACATTTGCTAACGTGCATTTTGATGATGGTCGTTTATATGCAGGACTAGGATCTGGTGATGTAGTATACCTGGACCCTCCCTATGTTCCTGCTTCCGATACTGCTAACTTTGCAAGTTATGCCAAGCAAGGATTCTCATATGATGAGCAAGTTGCAGTAGTAAAGAGAGCAGAATCTCTTGCTAGTCAGGGTGCTAAAGTTATCGTTAGCAACCATGATACTGACGTTAGTAGAGAACTATACAAAAATGCAAAAATCTATTCGTTGCAGGTGTCCCGTAGCATCTCCGCTAAGGGCAGCAGCAGAAAAAAAGCAAATGAACT
>Ga0181369_1000215_pt1 | contig 16594 bp, 24 predicted proteins | sample LowvirmetaG_8_FD_130088 | JGI IMG/M metagenome (GOLD analysis project Ga0181369, IMG submission 130088) | Marine viral communities from the Subarctic Pacific Ocean - Lowphox_04 viral metaG | ecosystem: Environmental > Aquatic > Marine > Oceanic | place: Subarctic Pacific Ocean | collected... | reverse complement strand
CCCACTCGCTGAAAAATATTTTCCACATGAAATTAAAAAAATGATAGAGAAAAAAGGGGGATATGTTAAAGGAACTATTTATGTCTAACATCTACAACTTATTTAAATTTCTAGAGAAGAAGAAGGGCACTAAGACACCTTTAAGGATTAAACTTTTAAATGCTCCTGAGGAGATAACTGATGAGGATTTAAATGTAGAAGGAAATCTTTCTTTACATAATAGGAAAATCACCTCTCTACCTGATAACTTATCAGTAGAAGGTAATCTTTATTTACAGAATACCCCAATTACTTCTCTACCCGATAATTTAAAAGTAGGAGATTCTCTTAATTTATTTGGTGCCTCGATCTCATCTATACCTGATAATCTACAAATAGAAAGGAATCTTTATTCTAGTGATACCCCACTCGCTGAAAAATACACTAAAGAGGAAATTAAAAAAATGATAGAGAAAAAAGGGGGATATGTAAAAGGAAAAATTTATGTCTAATATTTACAACTTATTTAAATTTCTAGAGAAGAAAAAAGGTACTAGGATACCTATTACACTCAAATTCGCCCATGCCCCAGAGGAACTAACTGATGAGGAGTTGAACTGGAAAGGTAGTCTTAATTTAGCTAATACTAAAATCAAATCTCTACCTGATAACTTAAAAGTAGAAGGTAATCTTGATGTATCATATACCAAAATCAAATCTCTACCTGATGGATTAAAAGTAGGAGGTGGTCTTAATTTAGAGGATACTAAAATTAAATCTCTACCTGATAACTTAAAAGTAAGAGGTGATCTTAATTTAACATATAATAACATTACCTCTTTACCTGATGGATTAAAAGTAAGAGGTGATCTTGGTTTATTATTTACCAAAATCACCTCCCTACCTGATAATCTAAAAGTAGGAGGTAATCTTAATTTAAATCATTCCTCCATCTCCTCTCTACCTAATAATCTACAAGTAGAAAAAGATCTTTATCTCCAATTCACCCCACTTGCTAAAAAATATGATAAGGGAAAAATTATAAAAATGTTACTAGATAAAGGAGGGTATTTTAAAGGAAATCTTTATGTCTAACATCTACAAAATCTTTGAACTATAGTTTGGTGATTTAATCTCCTATCACTATATTTAGTCTATTATTAACCTTAAAATTAATTATGGACTTAAATCAGATCAAATCAAAATTAGCTTCCATGCAACAGCCACAAGGTGGCACGAGAGAGAAGCGCGACTTTACTAAGATCTTCTGGAAACCAAGAGAAGAAGGTAAGTATCAAATCAGGATTGTTCCTTCCAAGAACAACAAAAACAACCCATTCCAGGAAGTATTTGTACATTATGGAATTAACAAGTATCCTATGTTCTCCCTTACAAATTGGAATGAAAAAGATCCTATTGTAGAGTTTGCAAAGCAACTTAGAACAACTTCCGATAAGGAAAATTGGCAACTCGCCAAAAAACTCGATCCAAAAATGCGTGTATACGCTCCTGTAATCGTCCGTGGAGAGGAGGATAAAGGAGTCCGTATGTGGGAATTTGGAAAAGAGATTTACATGCAGCTGTTAGGTATTGCAGATGATGAGGATTACGGAGATTTTACTGATGTGAATGAGGGACGTGATTTTACTGTTGAAGCCGTTAGAGGTGAAATTGCAGGTAGAATGGGTCTTAAAACTTCTATCCGTGTAAAGCCAAAAGTAACCACTTTGTCTGAAAACCCAACACAAGTAAGTCAGTTCCTAGCAGAACAGCCTGATGTTTTGGAAAATCAACGCAAATATTCATTTGATGATATGAAAACTATCCTCCAGAATTGGTTGAATCCTGAATCACAAGAAGATGAAGGTGATATCATTTCTGAAAAATCAGATGATTTTGACGGAGACTCTAAGACAAATTATTCTCTTAACAAGAAGGAATCAAAGTCAGAGAAGTTTGAAAAGATGTTTGAGGACGATGATCTTCCATTTTAATCTATGGCTAGGAAGAAAAATGCTTCACTTACGGCTGCAGTAAGTGAGGAGCTCAAAAAGAGCTTTGATATCAATAAGTTTAAAACCCAGAAGGGTCTTGGAGGTAACGTAAAGTTTAAACCCCAAAAGTGGGTACCTCTTTCGGATGCGTTTCAACAAACTACATCCGTCCCAGGTATACCCCTAGGACACATTGTGCTCCTAAGGGGCCATTCCGATACAGGAAAAACTACTGCTTTAATTGAAGCAGCAGTATCAGCTCAAAAAGCTAAAATCCTCCCAGTATTCATCATTACAGAGATGAAATGGAACTGGGAACACGCCATGCAAATGGGTCTTCAAGTCGAAGAGGTATGGGATGAAGAAACCGGGGAACTTATTGATTATCGAGGTAATTTCTTGTATGCAGATAGAGAAACCCTCAACACCATCGAAGATGTTGCTGTATTTATTGCAGATTTGATAGACGAACAAAAGAAAGGTAACCTCCCATATGACCTTATGTTCTTGTGGGATTCAATCGGATCCGTTCCTTGTGAAATGTCTGTTAAATCAAATAAAAACAACAATGAATGGAATGCAGGTGCAATGTCAACTCAATTTGGAAACAATATCAATCAGAGAATTACATTGTCCCGTAAAGAATCCTATCCATACACTAATACTCTAGTTTGTATTAATAAGGTATGGACAGCAAAAGCAGAATCACCTATGGGGCAACCTAAACTAATGAACAAAGGTGGATTTGCTATGTGGTTCGATTCTACATTCGTTGTAACATTTGGTAACATTGCAAACGCTGGAACCTCTAAAATCAAAGCTATCAAAGATGGTAAGCAAGTAGAATTTGCTAAACGCACTAACTTGCAAATCGACAAAAACCATATTAATGGTATTACCACTAGGGGCAAAATCGTAATGACCCCTCACGGATTTATACTTGATGATGATAAGCAAATTAAAAAGTATAAAGACGATCACGCCAAGGAATGGAGTAAAATTCTTGGTGGAGTAGACTTTGATATTATAGAAGAGGATAGTATCTTGGAGCCCGAAGTTATACATAACCAAGAACCAGATTAATGCAAAAAGAGGACCTTCTCAAAATGTTGAGTGATGTTAAGGAGGGAGCAGATGCTCCCTCCCCTCAACAAGACCGAATAGTTTTAATAGACGGATTAAATTTATTTTTTAGAAACTTTGCAATGCTAAACTTTACTAACAAGGAAGGAGTCCATGTTGGTGGTTTAGGAGGATTTTTAAGATCATTAGGTACTTTAATTAATACCTTACACCCAACAGAATTGTATATTGTATTTGATGGGATGGGGTCTTCACAAAATCGCAAAAATCTAATTTCCGAATATAAATCAAATCGTAACATTACTAGAATTACGAATTGGGAAATATTTGAAAATATAGATGAAGAGCATGATGCTAAGTTGGATCAAATTTCTCGTCTAACATATTATCTAAGATGCCTCCCAGCTAAAACAGTTGCCTTAGATAAAACAGAAGCAGATGATATTATAGCATATTTGTCTAAAAAATTAGCCAAAGAGTATAATTCAAACGTGTTTATTGTTTCTTCGGATAAGGATTTTATTCAACTTGTAGATGATAACATTACAGTGTATCGTCCTATAGAAAAAGATTTTTATACTAAAGATACAGTACAAGAAAAATTTGGTATTCCTGCTGAAAACTTTATTTTATACAAAACACTAATAGGAGATAATTCTGATAATATTAAAGGGATTAAGGGTATTGGTCCTAAAGGTGTTATAAAGCGATTCCCTCAATTAGCAACGGAGATTATGTCTTTGGATCAACTCATTGATATAGCAACTGAAAAACACAAAGACAACGTAGTATATTCACGTATAGTGTTTGAAGAAGATAATTTAAGAAAAACACATAAAGTTATGGATCTCCATAATCCTATGTTATCTTCATTGGATGAAAAATATTTAGATCAATTGGTTTTAGAAAAAACACCTAAATTAGAAGCACAAACGTTTTTGAAATTTTATCACGAAGACGATATGCGCCACTTGATTAAAAATGTTGAGTTTTGGATAAACAATACCTTTAAAATTTTAAATAGTTATAACAGTGACTCTAAATAATATAAATCAGTATGGAACAGCATTTCAAATAAAAGTAATAGCTGCTCTCCTAAACGATAAAAGTTTTTTAATTAATATAAATGATATTTTAAGTGAAGAATATTTTGAGTCTCAAGCATCAAAGTGGATTATAAGCGAAGCACTTTCATATTTTACAAAATACCATTGCCCTCCTACAATGGAAGTGCTAGCAGTAGAACTTAAGAAACTTAAAAATGAGGTTCTACAAATTTCAATTAAAGAACTACTTCATTCAGCATACCAAGCATCTGAAAAGGATTTGGATTATGTTAAAGAAGAGTTTTTTAACTTTTGTAAAAACCAACAACTTAAAAAAGCACTTATGTCTTCTGTGGATTTATTACAAGCAGGAGATTATGATGCCATTAGGTATCTAGTAGATAGCGCTTTAAAATCTGGTCAGGATAAAAATATAGGACATGAGTATAATAAAGACTTGGAATCAAGGTATAGAAAAGATCAAAGAGAAATTGTACCAACACCATGGAATGAATTCAATGATTTACTACAAGGTGGTCTCGGAAATGGAGATCTTGGTTTACTATTTGGTTCTCCTGGAGGTGGTAAGAGTTGGTCGCTCGTTGCTTTAGGAGGTCATGCTGTTAAAATGGGGTATAATGTAGTGCATTATACTTTAGAATTGCGAGAAGATTATGTTGGTAAAAGATATGATTCATTCTTCACCCAGATCCCAGTAAATGAGATCCATAACCACAAAGATAAAGTACAAGAAGTTACTGAAAAGATAGAAGGGAATTTAATTATTAAACAGTTCCCAACAGGTAAAGCTACAATTTCAACTCTAGAATCTCATATTGAAAAATGTATTAACCAAGAGATTACTCCCGATTTAATTATTATTGATTATATTGATTTGCTCCGAAGTAAAAAGAATTCTCGTGAACGAAAAGATGAAATTGATGATATTTATATTGGAACTAAAGGGTTAGCTGCTCAATTAGATATTCCAATATGGTCCGTCTCGCAAGTTAATAGAGCCGGTGCTAAGGATGATATCATTGAGGGTGATAAGGCTGCCGGTTCCTACGACAAAATTATGATTACTGATTTTGCCGTCTCATTGTCAAGAAAGAAAGAAGACAAACAGAACGGTACAGGGAGACTTCATATTATGAAAAACAGGTATGGAATGGATGGTATGACATTTGGGGCAAAAATTGATACAGCTATAGGTAAATTTGATCTAGTTGATTTAGATTCAATCCCTACACCTCCATCCTCTACCCCGGATTCAAATGGTTTTTCTCCATCAGATAAAGAACATCTTAATAATCAATTTTTTAACCTAAATAATGAGTAAAAAAGATATAACTAAAGAACGTATTGTATACAAGCCGTTCGAGTACCAAGACGCAGCCGATTATTGGCTCAAACAGCAACAAGCTCATTGGCTTCATACAGAAGTTCCTATGATGTCTGATATAAATGATTGGAAACAAAATCTAACAGACACAGAAAAAAATATTGTGGGTTCTATCCTTAAAGGATTTGCCCAAACGGAAACAGTTGTAAACGATTATTGGTCAGGATTAGTAACAAAATGGTTTAGAAAACCTGAAATTATTATGATGGCTACAACTTTCGGTGCATTTGAAACCATTCACGCCGAAGCATATTCACTACTAAATGAAGAACTTGGTCTTGATAATTTCGCTGAATTTATGGAGGATGAGGCTACAATGGCAAAAATTGAAAACCTTATGTCTATTAGGGATAGTTTCAATGGTGAAAAAGATTGGCATGAGATTGCTAAATCACTTGCGATTTTCTCTGCTTTCACCGAAGGAGTTAATTTATTTTCTTCGTTTGCGGTACTTTTATCTTTTAAGATGCGAAACAAACTTAAGGGAGTGGGTCAAATTGTTGAATGGTCTATTAGAGACGAGTCAATGCATTCCGAAGCAGGATGTTGGTTATTCAGAACCCTCATTCAGGAAAAACCAGAATTAAAAACTCCTGAACTTGAAGCAGCAATAAACGAAGCAGCTTTGCTTTCACTACAACTTGAATTAGATTTCATTAACAAAGCATTTGAATTAGGTGATTTGGAAGGTTGTTCTAAAGATGATTTGATTCACTTTATTAAAAACAGAGTCAACACTAAATTAGGTGACCTTGGATATAAACCAATTATTGACAATATTGATATGAACGCTGTAGATAGGATGAAATGGTTTGATCATTTATCTGCAGGAAAACAACACACTGATTTCTTTGCAAACAGAGTAACAAATTATTCAAAAGGCCACTTAGAGTGGGATGAAAGTATATTTTAATTATGGATAACAATTTAGTAACAGATTACACCCAATGGGAAAGAGGAAAAGATTATCCTGAATTTTTTGATGAAGTAGCTTTATCTACTATCTCTAAAGGATACCTCCTCCCAGGTGAAACCCCTAGAAAGGCATACAGAAGAGTAGCTAATTCGGTAGCTGATCGTTTAGGTAAACCCGAATTAGCAAATAAATTTTTTAAATACATTTGGAATGGTTGGATCGGATTGGCTTCTCCTGTGCTCAGCAATACTGGTGCTGATAGAGGTTTGCCTATTAGTTGTTTTGGGATTGATACACCTGATTCGGTACGTGGTATCGGACTTACTAATGCAGAGCTTATGCGGCTTACTTCATACGGGGGAGGTGTCGGAATCTCACTTTCAAAAATTCGAGGAAGAGGAGAATCTATTAGAGGAAATGGAAGATCAGAAGGAGTAGTTCCTTGGGCTAAAATCTATGATTCTACAATTATCGCAACTAATCAAGGTTCAGTAAGAAGAGGTGCAGCCTCAGTTAATCTAGACATTAATCATTCAGATATTGGAGAATTTTTACAAATCCGTAGACCCAAAGGTGATCCAAACAGACAATGTTTAAACTTACACCAATGTGCTGTTGTAGATGATTCTTTCATGCGTCGCTTAAATGATAGGGACCCTGAAGCAATGAAATTATGGCTTGAGATTTTAAAATCACGAGTTGAAACAGGTGAACCTTACATTATGTTTAAAGATAATGTCAATAAAGCTAATCCTTTAGCTTATATGATGAATAATTTAGACGTAAGTATGACTAATATTTGCACTGAAATTACTCTACATACAGACGAAGAACATAGTTTTATTTGCTGTTTATCTTCTCTGAATTTAGCAAAATACGATGAGTGGAAGGATACAGATGTAGTTGAGACTGCTGTTTGGTTTTTAGATGGTATAATGGAAGAATTTATCCAAAAAACTAATGGTAAAGATTCTATGATCCGCACTCATAGACACGCTAAAAAAGGTAGAGCATTAGGATTGGGTGTAATGGGTTGGCATACTTTCTTACAACAAAAAGGATTACCATTTAACTCTATTGCTTCTACAGCCTGGACACATACTATTTTTGATAGTATCCGAAGTAAAGCTGAACAAGCATCTCGCGATTTAGCTTTAGAATATGGGGAACCAGTGTGGTGTAAAGGTACAGGTATGAGAAATACTCACTTGCTGGCTATTGCTCCTACTGTATCTAACTCTCGTATTAACTCTTGTTCAGCAGGAATTGAACCACAACCAGCAAATATTTATACTTTTAATGGTGCAAAAGGTACTTTTATTGTTAAGAATCCTGAACTTGAAAAATTATTAAATGAAAAAGGTAAAAATACTTCTAAAGTATGGGATCAAATCCTAGCAGATGGGGGTTCAGTAGTAAACTTACCACATGAGGTATTAACTGAAGAAGAAAAAGAAATATTCTTAACATTTGCTGAAATCAACCAGTTAGGTCTAGTTCAACAAGCAGCTATTAGACAAAAATATATTGATCAAACTCAATCACTTAATCTAGCATTTGCACCTACAGATTCACCAAAGTGGATTAATCAGGTGCATATGGAGAGTTGGAGATTAGGAATTAAAACACTTTATTACCTAAGAACAGACAGTGTAATTAAAGGGGATTTAGGTTCACGTACTGTAGATTGCATTAGTTGTGATGGTTAATATTTATAATGAAAATGAAAAACTTTTTAAAACAAATGCTTAAGGATACAGATGGTAATGTATCATCTAAAAGAGTAATTACCATTATTTCTTTTATTTTAATGTCTGTGGGATTCATCGTAAATGTCTTTATGGATATTCCTATTAAAGAATTTATTTGGGATGGGATGCTTTATTTAGTAGCTGCAGGATTAGGATTTTCAACCATTGAACATTTTTCGAAAAAATGAAGTTAGAAGTATTACGTTTCAACTCCCAGGATGACTTTACCTCGGGACTATTGTTTGACATAACTAATGGTAGGGAATTTTTAGCATATACTCTAGAAGATGAGTATAGAGAGAAAAAAGTAAAAGGTGAAACAAGAATCCCTTCAGGTACCTATAAAATCACCCTTAGAACAACAGGTGGGTTCCATGCTAGATACACTAAAAAATATGGTGACATGCATAAAGGAATGTTATGGGTAAGGGATGTTCCTAACTTTGAGTATATTTTAATCCATACAGGAAACACAGACGAACATACAGCCGGGTGTTTACTAGTAGGAGATACACAAAAAGATGGGTTTACAGGGGCTTCAACATCAGCCTATAAGAGAATTTACCCTCCTATTGCAGAGGTACTTGAACGCGGAGAAGAAGTAACAATTACCTATATTGATTACGATAATGTGTGTTAATGAAAAAGTATTTCTTACCAGTTTTAATTTTATTATCTGCTCTTTCAGTTTCAATCTCTGCAGCATTTTACTCTATAACTGGCCTTAGTAAGTTATTTGCTGGGGCCTCTTTAGAGGTAATTATTATGGCTAGCTCTTTAGAGGTAGCTAAATTAGTTATAGCTTCTCTCCTATACCAATATAGAAAAACAATCCCACGTTTATTAAAATACTATTTAACTACAGCTGCTGTAGTGTTAGTATTAATTACCTCAATGGGTATTTATGGGTTTTTATCTGCTGCTTATCAAGAGACAGCAAACAAAGCAGGAAATATTGACTCCCAAATTGCCCTTATTGAAACCAAAAGAGATAATGTAAAGGAACAACTCACGGTATATAACACTGAAAAAGAAAGTATTAATGAGGCCGTGACTGATTTAAGGTTTGGTTTATCTAACAACACTATCCAATATAAAGACCGTGAAACAGGCCAAATCATAACAACCACCTCCAGTTCAACCCGTAAAGCTTTAGAAAAACAATTAGATCAAGCTATCACTCGACAAACGGAAATCAACTCTAAAGTAGATGATTTAAATCAACAATTGTTTGATTATGAAACCGAAATTGTAGAGGTAAAAACTACAAGTAATATAGCATCAGAGTTAGGTCCTTTAAAATATCTTTCAGGCTTAACAGGAATTGCTATGGATAAAATTATAAATGTTTTACTATTAATTATTATTTTTGTATTTGATCCTTTAGCGATTTCTCTAGTGATTGCAGCTAACTATGCATTTGAACAATTAAAAGAAAACGTTAAGGTAACTCCATTTGAAATGTCTGATTATGTAGATGAAGAGACAGAGCAGCTAATTAATGAAGAAGTGGAGGAAGAAATACAAGAAATTGAAAAATCACCCCCTCCCCCAGACACATCTCCATTAGATGAGATTTTAAATAATCCTAATATTTCTGATTGGAGAAAAAATAAAATTCAATCCGAGTGGAAACCCGGAGAAGATATAAAAAAGTATTTTTAACGTGGTTATTTTAAAAAGTTTTCGTATATTTACCCCATGGTTTACTCTGTAACACATTCCGAGGAGGAAGTCCTCAACCAATTGTCCAAATTACAACCTCTCAATTACAATAGATTCTATTGGTGGAGGAGATGGGGTTCTAAAAAACAACCATTACACAAGTATCATCCTCTATTGGATAAAATCCGAAATGGTGATTTTGACTTTTCCCCCTTCTTTTGGCAAGCTGTTTACAGTGAAATCGAAATCAATAAAAAACTTGATGAGATTGGTGATTTCGGAATCCTAAGAGAAAACCATGCTGTTGATTTTGCTCGCAGAAAGCGTTTATGGGAGGACTTTGACAAAGATGAGGCAGAACGTTTACAAACTATCCAAAAATCATTCCTAAAAGAATTTAGAATTACCGCAGAAGAATTAGAAAAAGAGTTAAGTGAATTTGATGGTACACTAGAGGAGTTGTATCATCATTGTAGTATAGTTTATAAAACCAAATCCTTAAGAAAATGAAACGTTACGCAAAACAAGTTTTTTACCTTGAAGATAGCACTGCCCATCCTGGGTATAAAAAATACATTATTACTGTTGTAAGTAAGAATGGAGAAAAAGAGTATCCTGCTTATGGGAAGGATGCTACCGATGCCCTAAAAAGACTAAATTGGATGCTAAAGGATCAAGAACAAACCCCATTATTCCATTTCCTCCTCCCAGCCCTAGTATGGCTTTCTAGTATTGTAGCTCCTATTGCTTTCTTTTTAAATTCCTCATATGTAACCAAATTTAATGATATCGAAATGGTTGGAATCCTAGCAGGTATGGTTATAGTAGGAATGGTAGGACTAGGAATTTATTTTAATAAAATCGAGAATTATATCGAAAGAGGAAAAAAAGGATGAAGATATCACATGAATTACCACTTTGTTTAATCGAAGATGGTGAAAGAATAAACGATTATGATTTTTGCTTACCCCATCTTTTAGATAAAGAAGAGGTATACAGAGATTATTTTTTAGAAGCAAGAAAAAAAGGTCGTTATATTATAATGGATAACTCCCTACATGAGTTAGGTGAGGCATATGATATAGATCGTTTACTTTATTGGGTTGATGAAATTAGACCTAATGAGTTTATCGTCCCTGATGCCTGGGAGGATAATGTTAAAACAATTCAAAATGCTAGACGTTGGGCTAATGTAGAATTGCCACCTGAAGTTACAAAAGTAGCTGTTGTTCAGTCCCATGCCTATTCTGAAACAGTTATGACTGTTCAACTGTTTAAAGATTTACGTTACAAGAAAATAGCTTTCTCTTATGGGGCAAAATATTATAAGAGAATATTTCCACACCCAAATCCACATATTTCAAAAATGTTGGGAAGGGTTAAGGTAATTACAGATCTTTATAAAAATGGAGTTTTAACAAATTTTGATAGAGTTCACCTTTTAGGTTGTCAATTACCACAAGAGTTTTTATATTATAAAGGATTTAAATTTATAGAAACAATAGATACATCATCCCCTATTATGGCAACTTTAGATGATATCAAATATAGTGATTTTGGATTACTAGAAAAGCCTATAGCTAATATGAATGATAATCTTTATATTGATTCTGTAGATTGGGATTTGCTTACTTACAATTTAAATAAATTCAGAAAAATTAACGAACTATGAAAACAAATGAAATGATGAGTTTGTATGATTATCTAGGCCATGCAGCCGGAAATCAATTAGGAAAAGAAGTATCAGCAGCTGCACAATCTCTTAATGTGCCTGTTAAGATGAGACAAGTATCTAATTCAGTGTATACAGGATTAGTTTGTCTGTACCCAAAAGATTTTCTTTCCACTTATTTCAAATATAAAGTACAAGATTTAGTATGAAGCATACAGTAGTATCCCTCTCAGGAGGTATGGATTCAAGCACACTTTTGCTAAGGTGTTTGAAAGAATATGACTCAGTAACAGCTCTTTCATTTGACTATGGTCAAAAGCATAGAGTAGAACTAGAACGTGCCCAATCCCTAGTTAATTATCTAGGTGAAAATGGTCATAAAGTTAATTACAAAGTAATCAAACTTGATGGTCTAGTTGATCTTTTGGATTCAGCACTTGTAGAAGGTGGGGATGAAGTACCTGAGGGACATTACGCCGAAGATAATATGAAGGCAACAGTTGTACCTAACCGTAATAAAATCTTTGCCTCTATTACTCAAGCAGTTGCACTTTCAATTGCTAACAAAACCGAAGAACAGTGTGATATTGCTCTAGGAATTCATGCTGGTGATCATGCTATCTATCCTGATTGTAGACAAGAATTTAGAGATGCAGATGATACAGCCTTTAGAATTGGTAATTGGGAAGCAGACAGAGTAGGTTATTTTACCCCTTATTTGGAGGGTGATAAGTTTACTATACTGCAAGATGGAGAGGCATTATGTGGTGAATTGAAAATTGAATTTAATGAAGTATACAAACGTACTAACACCTCATATAAACCAATTTATATGAATGGTCTATGGTTCTCAGATTACAAATCTGCTTCTTCAGTAGAGCGTATTGAAGCCTTTATTAAACTAGATCGTTCTGATCCTGTAGGTTATGCAAACGAAGATGGTCCTGTAGCTTGGAATACAGCTAAGGCACACGTTGAAAAAGTCCTTGCAGAACATGAGTGATGGTAAAGATGCAGTAAGAGAAATTTTTAAAAGATTAAATCAAAAACAAATGAAGCTAATATATTTTTCAGCCCCCTGGTGTGGCCCTTGTAAAACATTTGGACCAATTATGGAGCAAGTATCCAGAACCTACCAAGTTCAAAAAGTAAATGTAGATCAAGATACTACACTATCAGCTAAATATGGAATTAGAAATGTACCTACAGTAGTAAAGGTAGATGCTAATGGAAATATGGTAGATAAGTTCGTAGGAGTTAAGAGTATGGAACAAATCGGACGTTTTATCAATGGGTAATTTTATTTCAACTAAGGTATTTGATGGATTTTCTACAGTATTCCGTCAATGGAAAGCCGAAGACACTCATTGTAGATTTCTCCACGGATATGGTGTTTCCTTCCAGATATGGTTTGAGGGTGAACTAGATGAAAGAAACTGGGTATGGGATTTTGGTGGAATGAAAAGAGCAAAAGGTAAGATTGACGGTATGTCCCCTAAAGAATGGATGGACTATATGTTTGATCATACCTTTTTAGTTGCTGAAGATGATCCGTTTTTGGAAAGCTTTAAAAGGATGGATGAAGCAGGTGTTGCCCAAGTAAGAGTTGTTCCTGCTACTGGTGCCGAATGTTTTGCTCAGTACATTTGCGATAAAGTAGCACCTTTCATATCACAAGAAACAGAAGGTAGAGTAAAGGTAGTTAGAGTAGAATTTAGAGAACATGGTAAAAACTCAGCTATTTTTATCCCATCGTGATGTTAGGAAGAGTTACAGATTATAATAAAAACCTCCCAATCTTAGAATTGTATACTTGTATACAAAGCGAAGGATCAAGAGCAGGTTACCCCACTGTAGCAGTTCGTACAACAGGTTGTACCCATCGCTGCTACTTTGGGGAGGGGGGTTGGTGCGACTCATTTTATACCTCAATCCACCCCGAAAGGGGTAGATACTGCTTTCAAGACGTAGTAGATATTTATGATAAGAATCCTCACATTAAGGAAATGATGTTAACCGGAGGTTCTCCAACAATGCATCCAAGAATTGTAAATGAAATAACAAATTTTGCACATGAAAGGGGTATTCTGGTCACCATCGAAACAGAAGGGTCACACTACTTGGAGACAGATTACCCTATTAACCTTCTTTCTATTAGTCCTAAATTTAGTAATTCCGTTCCTACTTTGGATGCTATTAAACCTCAAGGTGGTGAAGTAAATCAAAAGTTTATTGATCAACATAATAAATTCAGGTTAAACAATGATGCAATTGCTAAATCTATAGCATATCATTCTGATTATCATATTAAACCTGTAATTGATAAGGAATTGAAAATTTGGCCTGAAATTAAGGATTGGTTAAATCAAATGAAAATCCCAAAAAATAAAGTTTGGTTAATGCCCGCAGGAGATGACATCCAGGCATTATTAGAGAGTTATGGTCCTGTGATGGACTTAGCAAATAGAGAAGGTTATAACTTTACCAGCAGAGCCCATATTATGGCTTTTGGTACTAAAAGAGAAGTCTAATGTCTTATATTATTTTAAAACACAACCCAAATCAGCAACATGTTATTCTTGTAAATGATCCTGAAGGTATTCCTATGGAATGGGATGATCCTGATGATGCTATAAAAACAGCAAAAATGTTTCAAGCAAATAGTAACCATAATTGTACCTATGAGGTAAAAGAAATTAGAACACCATCTCATCTATGAATAAAGTAGAACTATTAGGGCATTATGGAAGTGATCTTACCCATGCCCAATCAGCTTGGACCTCTACAACCAGAGATCTTACAGAAGAAAAACTAGGGAGGATAGATAAACTACTTAAAATGTTGGCTACAGAAGGTCATCATACCCCATTCGAAAAATCATCTTTACATTTTTTAGTAACAGTAGATCAAGCAACCCATATTCATCTATTGAAACATAGAATTGGGGTTTCAATTAATGGGGAGAGTGCAAGATATAAAGAATTAAAAGAAGACAAGTATATTATTCCTGAAGATTGGCCTAAAGATGCTCAGGAAGTTCTTGAAAATTATACAAGAGATACTAATGCTGCTTACCATCTTTTAATAGAAAAACTAACTCCACAGTTGGGAAGAAAACGTGCTAAAGAATCAGCTCGTTTTATGAAAATGATGAATTCTCAAATTACAATGGATATTATGTTTAATTGGAGAAGTTTTTATCATTTCCAAAAATTAAGGAATGATGGCCACGCCCAAAAAGAGGTTAGAGAATTAGCCGAAGAAATGTTAAATCAAGTAAAACAAATAGAAGGAAATCCTTTTAAGCAAACTCTTAAAGCATTTAAACTAGGATGAAGTTACTTTATACCCAAGCTGAAATAGAAAAAGAAATAAAACTTCTGGCTTACGATACTTCTATATTCCACAAAGAAGACCCCACCGGAATTGTTATGTTAGGTGTATTAAATGGTGGTTTTATGTTCTATAGTGATTTAGTAAAAAATCTAGAATTAGATGTTAAATGTGATTTTATCTCAGCAAAATCTTACACCGGGAAAAGGAAACAAAATAAAGTTGAAATAACCAAAAAACCTGAGATTGATTTTAAAAACCATCATGTTTATATAGTAGATGATATTTTTGATACAGGTAATACTGTAAACGCTATTATAAATTACTTAGAAAAAGAACCTATAAAATCAATTACAATAACTACTTTAGTACAAAGAACAACCTCACCAAAAAGTCTATACCACCCGACAAACCCTGCTCTCTCATATCCAGTAATTAGCTGTTTTAAAACTGATGAATGGTTAGTAGGGTACGGGATGGATAATGAACTAGGTTATTATAGAAATTATAAAGATATCTTTGCAGTTTAAAAAGTCTTTATTATATTAAAATTATGGAAAATAAACGTAGAAAAGTTCACGAGGAACTAGAGGTTGTACAAGAAGGATTTGCAAACGGAGTTGCTCCTGGTTTCCCTTTATCAAAGGATGATAAAGCTGAAATGATTGATGAAGCAGAAATTGCTTATGGTCAATTTTTAGATGCCCTAAGATGCGATTGGAGAAACGATCCTAACTCAATGGAAACCCCTCGTCGAGTAGCTAAAGCATATGTTAATGATTTATGGGCAGGTAGGTATACAGCTATGTCTCCCATTACTTCTTTCCCCTCAGACGGTTATGATGGAATCATTATTGAAAGAAACATTCCTTTAACTTCAATGTGTTCACACCACCACCAAACCATTGGAGGAGCAGTTCACATTGGTTATATTGCTGGGGAGGGAGGACAAGTAATTGGATTAAGTAAATTAAATAGGATTGTAGAATTATTTGGGCGTAGAGGAGCTATTCAAGAGCAATTAACATCAGCAATTCACAATGCCGTATCAAAAATTACCGATGGTAACAAAGGTGTTATTGTTACTATTGTGGGCACACATAATTGTGTATCTTGTAGAGGTGTAAAACACCAGGGAGCAGCAATGGTTACTACTAAAGCATCAGGAGTATTTAGAGATAATAAAAATTTATCTAGAAAAGAATTTTTTGACAGTTTGAAAATTAATAACGGAGGTCATAACATTTAAAATTTAATATGGAAACTTTATATCATTTACTAGGAATCTGTGGAGAGCATAGTCATCCTAATTTAGTTAATCTGGGATTTATCCTAGCAACTTGTTATCTTGTATACAAAATCAGTAAAAAACGTATTTATGAGTAAAAATTATGTACCTTATGTGAGCGAGGTAGAAGAATTTAATGCCACAATGGGAAAACCAAACAACTACACCCCACAAATCCCAGAACGAAAAGAATGGGAGTTTGTTTATAATTTTATTTTAGAGGAACTTGAAGAATACAAAGAAGCATGTGAAAAAGGAGACATTGTTGAAGTACTTGATGCTCTTTGCGATATTACCTATGTTTCTTTGGGCAATGGTGCCATGCTACATGGTCTTAAAGATGTTTTTCCCCAAGCATATGCAGAAGTTCAAGCTTCAAATATGTCAAAGGCTTGTAAAACCGAAGAAGAGGCTATTGAATCGGTTAAAGTCCGCTCCGAACAACAAGGTGAACCATGCCAT
>Ga0181369_1000214_pt1 | contig 16617 bp, 11 predicted proteins | sample LowvirmetaG_8_FD_130088 | JGI IMG/M metagenome (GOLD analysis project Ga0181369, IMG submission 130088) | Marine viral communities from the Subarctic Pacific Ocean - Lowphox_04 viral metaG | ecosystem: Environmental > Aquatic > Marine > Oceanic | place: Subarctic Pacific Ocean | collected... | reverse complement strand
TGCCACTTGCATTCTAAGTATGTAAGTTCTTTTTTATTAAAAGCCAATTGTAGTATTTTTCTTTCTAAGTCTTCTTTATTTGATTCTTTAATAAATGAATGTGAACCATAGTAGGTTTTCCAATCGCTTTCTTTTTGTACTCTGATGTGTGTAGGGGTTCTTCCCTTTTTACCAGCGTATTCTAAAAGTTCTTTTTTAGTAAGTTTTTTCTTACGATTGTACATTAGTGATTTTTTACCAATGTATTTTTTTCCGGTTGGAATATGAGTTGTTTGATAAATAAATCCGAACGCTCCTTCAGGAAGGTCAGAAATTTCGTCTATTTGTTTGTCTAAGAAATACCACATAACCCTTAATGTACAAAAAATATTTTAGGTATCCCAACGAATAGCAAAAGTAGTGTCAGTTTCATCTGACATTCTAATTGGTTGGCCTAATTTACCTACAACTAATAATTCGTTGTCTTCATTGTATAAACCAACTGTTGTAACATAAGGTTTAAATTGTGATCCTGTTGCAAAATTTGCTAAGTCTGGTTTTTGGTCTGATTTTATTTTTCTTGTTGAAATATTGTGTGTAAAATTATATTCGTCTGATTGAACAGTACACTGATATTCATTTTCATATATAGGATGGATATTTGAAAAAGATAATTCTAATTCTGTGTTGTTAGGTTTTGCTATTGTATTTTGGTGTTTTGGGTGTGTTATAGTAGCAATACCATTAGAATAAAATATATTTCCTACATACGGGTTTCCATCTAAACTAGATGATAGATTTTTTATTTGATTTTCTGTTCTTGAAGAATTAAAAATTATAAAATTAGATAAACTACCTGTATAATAATTACTTATTTCACCCTTACTACCTAAATATAAATTAGCTTGGTTTTCTGTTTGTCCTGTAGTTGTGTCTGTTGTAGATGATATTTTAGAACCACTCATCCATATTTCCAGTACAGATGCAGAACTCATACAAACTACATGGTGTAAAGATCCTGTAGCTATAGGAACAGTTACTGTTGGGGTGTTTGTCCCATCGCTTTTTCTAAAATTTAAATTTTGACTATCATCTATAAAAATTTCAAAAGGAAATTTATTTTTTTCTTTTACATTAAAAGGTTGAGAAGAACCAGTTGTGTAAGTTTTTTCGTTTATAGGTGTTTTAATTAAAGTTTTGGTGGTACTTTTACTTGCTATATATCCACTTGCACTTATAGGGTTAATAAAGAAGGATATTGTAAAATCTTCTTCAGGGTTAAAATTATAAGTTTCATTATGAGGTGCTACTATAGATGATGTTAAAGAACCATTACTTAAAAAATTAATTTTAGATCCACTTACGTTAGTTAAATCATAATCTTGGGGACTAAAAATTATATTTTTATATTCTAAAATATTAGAGTAGTAACTGTCGTCATATACATTTGTTTTATTATAATATGTTAGAGGATTGGGGTTTGTTTTACCATAAATATCATAATTAACATCATATTGTTTAAATCCTTTTATAGGTCCTAAATTAAAAATCTTTTCTTTTTCATCAATGCTATGGTTATTTAAATTAGTACCTGAGATTATTAGATTTCCTTTTTTATCATCTATTAATACCCCAAAACTTCCAGATAATTGAAAAGTACCTGGTTTAATTTTATTTCCATATAAATTAGAAGGGATTGAAATTATATTTGTTTTAACATATAAATTTCTTTTTTGAGATAAATAATCAGCATCCCCAAATCTATTAGAAATATCTCTTAAATAATTTTTATAAAATAAATGATCTAATTGTTGATACTTAATCGAATTATTAGTATCGGTACCATTACTAAAATTATCTAAAGTTATAGTAGGATATTCAAATGTTTGGAAACTTATTCCTACTGTGTTTGTTTCTACTAGTGGTGATGAAGAAGATCCTGAATAAAATGAAAATTTTTTATTTGCATTAAATGGGATTCTTGAAATATCATCGGGACCTAGTGATTTGTAAACTGCCATTTGATAACATTTTTAGTAATCTAATTTAACTCTAATAAGTGTTTCTGTTGTAAAGTCTTTTTTTAATGGTTGGCTTAATTTTGCTACAGCTAATAAATTATTATCATCATTATATAAACCTACTGTTGTAATATAAGTAGTAGGTGAATCCGCCATTGTTGTATTGTTTAAATTCCCATTTACATCTATATAAGAAGGATTAGATGAATAATTAAATTCACTATTTTTTACTCTTACAAACATAAATTGAGAAGATACCTTTTCTTCGGAATCTAGTTGAAAACTAGTACCATCAACAATTGCATCGAACATTTTTTCTACTCTTTTTTCTGTAGATGCTGCCGTTGCTTCTAACCAATAGGTAGGGGTTACATTTCTTAAACACTCAGCGTTAAATACTATTATTCCGGCATCTGGATAAACAAAACCAAATGATCCACTACTATTTTCTAATCCTACTGTTTGATCTAAACTTGAACCCGACATAATACCATTAGAACCTGATACTAAATTAAATTGTCTACCTAAATTTGTTATTATGGCAGAACCTGAAGTAGTAACACTATCATCTGTTAAAAATGTATCATTAGTACCATCAGTAAGTTTTAAATTTAAAGAGCCTGCTTTTAGAGCATGTTTGTATCTTCCTCTAGCTATATTAATTACCCAAATATCATTTGGTTCAAAACCATTAAATGTAAAATTAGATGTTTCATCACCAAATACTAATTGTCTATATTGGTTATAAATTACTTTAGTTGCTGTGTTTCCTAAAGCTCCTGCTGTATTTGTAAAGTTTGATGATCCTGATCCTGCTTTATGTCCATAAGAAATTGTGTATTCTATAGAAGAAGACACTGTGTCTTCTCCTTCTCTTACTTCTATAAAAAAGTTACCTTGAGAAGTAGCGTCAGTGTATACTGCTTGTGTTGAAGATGTAAAGTGGGTTGTTAATATATCTACATTGTTGTCCCAAGCATTTGACACTACTTTGTCTGTGCTTACTACTAAATCTTCTGGGTTTAATCTGCTGTATGATGCCATGTTTTATTATGTTAATGTTACTCCAGTTACACCTTGAGTATTAGAAGTAGCTATTACTTCTTTAGTTATTTCAACAGGAATAGTTACTCTTGCTCCCGAATCTATACCTTCAAGTGTAAGTGTTGTTAGTAATTTTGTGTTTGTTCCAAATAATGTAGTACTATTAATAGCTGTTAAGCTAAATGAAGTACCTCTAATAGTTTCACTTAATGCTGAGTTACTAAATGGTCTTGCTGTAGATGAAGCTGCTGCTGACCCTACTCCTTCAAATGCTACTAATAGTCTTCTGTCTGCTATTGTTGCTAAATATCCTCCTGGTTCTGTTACGTTTGCTAAACCTTGGAAATTTAAAGTATTTGGATTTACAGAAGTTGTAGCGCCAAGTGATAATTGAATTTTAGATATATTAGCTGTTACAATAGGTAATTTAGTTGTTCCTCTTGGTAAAGTAACTAACTTATGAATCATTATATTATTTTCATCTGGGATAGCTTCTAAAAGAGGCATATTTTCAATTGCTTCTCCATAAAATTGGGAACCATTAGGATGATTTTCATTAAATAAAGTATAATCTACTTCATCATCTGCTAAAGCAAATTGTGTTATTCTAAAAGAGCCATCACCTCTTGCGAGTAATTCTCTTCCTCTTTTTGTTAAAATTGCATCTACTGTAATGCTTGTATTATCTAAATATCCCATTGTTATTGTATTTTGTTATAAATATAATTTTTTTTAAAAAAGTGTTATTCTTTGCTATTAGGTATTCGTTCAGCTGTTTTACCCTCTATTATGCCTGCTCTTTCTAAGAAAAAGTCTAAATTCTTTTTAATGTCTTTGTCTAAATTGTCGGGTATAAGTATATATCCTTTTTCACCTATACCATTAGCTAATTCTGTTGGTTTATCTATGTTAGATATTATTACTTGTTTTTCTTCTAAATATGAAATTTGATATATAGAATTAAAAGCTGGAGTACCTGCAAGATAATAATTTAATTTTATACTTTCATCAGTACCTACTGTGCTACCAATAACGCCTCCATTAGTTGGCCATGTTATTCCAGAGTTAGATTTTTGTGTTGTAATTAAATCGTGTGGACCTTGCATAATAGGGATAAGAGCTGTTTTTGGTTTTTTAAGTGGTTTACCAAATCCACTCATATTAGCACTTCCTGATATATCCACATGAGTACTAGATCCTTCTGTTAGATATGATCCACTTTGTATGTTAAATTCTACAGTACTTATACTTTTTATTCCTGCGTCTGTTTTTGCAGAATAATCAGCTACATTGATTTGTTGTCCTAAGTTAAATGTTCCAAATAATCTATATTGACTTTCTGAAGCAACTGGTATTAATAATGAATTAATAAAACTTGATAAATTTTGCATATTACTATAAACAAAATTATTTGCACTTGATGTTATAAAATCTACTCTACCAAAAGATTGACTAGTAGGCCATATTGTTTTAGTTAACGTATTTTCGTATAATTCAATTGTACTTTCAGATATAGTACTATCACTTTTACCATAAACGAACACATTTTGATATGGTGCTTCTGATGAAGAATATATTGTTGGAAAATTATCAGAAGAACTAATAGCATATCCTACCATTATTCCTTGTTCAAATATTAATCCATCGTTATTTAATCCTTTATGTTCTAAAACATTATAAAAATATCCTTGATTAAATTTAGATTTGTATGATTTTTTTAATTTATGAGTAGTTTTATTATCTAAAAGTTTAATGTTAAAAGAAGAACCATCTTTAAAATCTTTAGCTAAATATCCGTTTATACCATCAAATTTTTCATTATTAACGTCTATAGTAGTTACTGTGTCTTTATATTTGTTAATTATAATTATTTTTTCTACATCAATGTATGAATGGTTTTTGATTGTAGTTAAACTATTATCTTCTCCGTCTGCTCCTATTATTGATTTCCCAAAATATAAAGCTGTTGCATTTTGTGATAATACTGGATTTAAACCATAAGTTATATCTCCTGTAGTATATTCGTTAAGTTTTGTTCCTGTTAGTTTTGATCCTTCATAACGAGAACGTTTCCAAGTTTCCATTTCTAACAGTGAATCATCAAATTGAATATTACGAGTACTGTTTGAGTTAAATTTCTTTTTACTTAAAACTGAATTCATAAAATTACCATAAGGAACTAAAACATGGTTTCTTAAAATATCAACACTACTGCCTGAACTAACTGTTTGTTGCCATATACTACTTCCAGATAGTGCTTTAGCTACATCTATAGTAGGTCTTAATTCATTTATTTTGGCTGATCCTGTTGTATTATCTAATTGAGAATGATTATTGTTTTTACTAAATGAAGCCGTTATTTCTTTTATTGTACTATCAAATACTGAACTACTAATTGCATTTGCTCTAGCATCTGATTGTGTTGGGTTATATCTTCTAAATTTAGATCTTTCTAAAATATGAGGTTCTATTAATAATCCTGTTTTATTTACTGCTTTTTGTGGAGTAAATTGTTTTATTAATTCAAATAAAGTATAATCTAAATATTGAATCCACCTTGTAAAATCTCTTATATTATATTTATCTTTACCTTTTTTTAATTTTTTAAAGTATTGGTGATGAAGTTCTCTAAAATCTGAATAAAATTCATCTGTAGATTCTCTAGGATCTCCTAAAAATTCGTCTAAATTAAATGTACCCAAAGTATAAATTATATCTTCAGTTAGTTCATTTTGTGGTGACAAATAAATACCTATATTACTAAAATCAGGTACTTGTCTATTTGTAATAGATATTTGAGATAAATTATTAGGTGATAAAATATTATCATCTGTTGATCCCGAATCTATGTATATTTTTTTATTTACTGGGGACTTTCCAATTGTATTAGGAGTAGGTAAATGGTGGTCTTCTACTAATAATTCTACATCTTTTTCATTAAAATAGGTAAATCCATTTAAGTAATTTACATCTACATTAGGATGGTGTGATTGTAATAAAGGTGTACCCGCAACTGTAAATACAGGTGCGCCCGCACTTCCTAAAGGAACTGATCCAGAAGGGAAAAATTGTCCAGAATATGCTACTGTTCCTGTTCCCGCTCCATTTTGGTTTGAACTAGCTCCTAAATTATTACTACTAGATGGGGCTATACCTGAGCTTGTTTGATTTACATCAAGACTTGAACTTAAAATCGCACCCCCCGTAATAGGTCCAACTAAATTAGCAGATGGGGAGGTAGGGCCTAAAAGAGGATTAGGAGAAGCACCGTCTATAGCAGTATTCTGGGGTGGATTAGCAGTTGGATCAGGGAGTAAACCTACTAAAGATGTAGTTAGTGTAGGATCCGTATTCCAAGCAGGATCAGATGAAGGTATTTGTGTTGATGTATTAGCTGTTAAGTCTAATTCAAAAGATAATGGATATCTTATTACTAAATGGTCATAAGAAGAAGAAATAGAATTACCCCCATACATTAAAGGTTCTAAAGCATGTTTTTTAAGAGTATTATGGGATAATAATTCACCAAAATAATATCTAATTTCAGATAATGACCCATTATAACCTAATCCAAAAGTACTTCCTGTTAATGATGCATCTGCTCCTAATTGATAAAAAGAATTATTTGTTACTGTTTTAATTCCTCCAAAAAATCCTTTTCTTACACCTCCTATATAATTACCACTATCATAATGTGGATTACCAAATGATTGTGCATTATCTTTTTCAGATAATATTGCAGAACCAGTATAAAAATTAACTTCTCTTAAATGGTTAGCTTGATAAGCCCCAAAACTTGATGTGGTATCACTACCTGATATACCTTCTGTTCCTAAAAATATATTCCAAAAACTTCCATTATACACCGGAAAATAAGGAGATGATGATCCAGATAAAGGTATACCAGAACTTGAAGCTATACTAGAAGTAAATTGTATTAATTCTAATTTACCATATTGGGTTCTATCATTAAAGGTATTAAAATCTTTACTACCTGTATATGGGTGTAAGACTAAATGTAAGTCTGAACCTGATATATCTGATGTTGAAGAATGATTAGTTAATGAAAATAAATGATATTCATTATCTGATCTATTTGGTTTTACTCTAAATTCAACTGTTTTAGCTGAAGAAGTTTCAGCTACATCATGTAAAGCTGTTGTTAATGATGAAGACCATTGTGTTTCTATAAACATTCCCGATACACCCCCATTTGTTATAGAATTACCACTTAATACTTGTGTAAATTTAGGGTATGAATATAATTTAAATTCATCTCTATTAGGGTCTGAACTACCAAATTCTTTTATATCTAATACTGTTTCAGGGATACCATAACAATTAATTAAAGCTCTTAAACCTCTTTCTGTTCCTTTAGTTTTTAAAAGATAAGGTGCATTATGGTATAAACGTTTCCAAATTTCTTTAGAAATATCTTGTTTTGAAATTATTGCATTTGACGCAGTAATTACTGTTGAAGTGTCTTGTGGGTCTAGAGTTGATCCAAATACATATTCTATTAAATCATCGTTTTCAAATTGATCATAACCTTCTATACCTAGTGTTTTTAAAGTATAGTAAACTAAATCTTTAGACACACCTAAAGTATGACTATTATCTCTTAATTGAGTTATTTCTTTTATATGTGCCCAAATGGGATCAAAATGTTGTCCTATCATGTCACAAAATAACATGTAAGGTTGGTTTTCTTCTTTATCACCTATAAAAGTAGGAACTAATTTAGATAATTTATTGGGATTTTGAGAATCAAACACAGAAGCAGATAATAATTGACCACCATAATTTGGATTAAAAGAATCACCACTACCTAACCATGTTTCTGCTTCTGAAGAAGTTGTATGTGTTAATATGTAAGGTTCTGTTGTGTTTGTTTTTGGCCAAGAATATGCTCCTGACTCAAAATATAAGAATTGTTCATAACCACTAAGTCCCTGAATTAAGTTTTCTTTTTTAAGCTTTATAGAAGCAGATGCATTTGTATAAGCTACTGATTGAGTTGTATCACCTGTAATTGTTTCTACATCTTTTAATTGTGTATCATATAATTCAATTAATTCTAATTTATATTTAAAATTATTTAATAGTTCAGTTGCACTACCAAAATGTACGAAGTTTTCAAAATGTGTTGGTGTTACTGTTAGAAAGTCTAAAGATCCAGTATCTACTGGTCTTACATACCCATAATCTATTTCTGGGATTTCATACCCATCTAATTTAGATAAAAGTTTTTGGTAAGATGAAGTAGTAGATGTACTTAATATATCATTAAATGATTTAAATTCATTAGATACTTTAGGATTTAATCTTGTGTCTATTTTAAAATTAGGTCCTTTTATAGGTATTGTAGTATCTACAGGGGGTAATTCGCCTAAATTGTAAATTACTTCTAAAGGATCTACTATATCCTCTACTATATTTAGTTTATCACCTACAGATATATTATCTGGTAAAGGTTTAAGTAGTTTTATTAATAATAAAAAATCATTAGGGTTAGATTTATCTATATCCATATTAATCCCTACTATATTTATATCATTTTGAAAGTTTAATATAAATTCTCTAAGATATGTTGAATTTTGAACTGTTTGGATATAATTTCTAGAATTAGAATCTAATACTGTATTTCCTTGGGTTGTAGCTAATTTTAATTCGTTTCTAGTTGATGATATTTCTGATATTCTAAAAACAGGAGTTATAGAATTAAATATTTTTCTTTTTTGTATGTTTGTTTTTAGTCTATATTCACCTGTGTTATAACCATTTTCATTGAGTATTTGTTGGGGATTAATATTTATTTCATTTGTTAATCCCCCTATATTTTCTCCTGTATTAAAGTCAGTGTACTCATATACACTATTTAATAAATTATTATTAAGATCATATATATGAACTTCTACAAAATCTTCAGGTCTACCAAATTTTCTGTCAACTGATACAGACTTTAAGTCATCTAAATTTTTAATGTCTACCCGAGCAATATTATTTTCAGCAATTGTTTTAGCCATTTATATTATCTTTGTTTTAATATTGTGATTTCTTGTTCTTTAACTTTATTGTCAGCTTCTAAAATATTTTTTTCTGATTCTAAAGTTGCTATTCTTTGTTCTAAAGATTGTATACTATTTCTTAAATCTCTAATAATTTTATCTGAAGATAACTCTGCATCTTGTAAATATTCTCCACTTCTGTTAAATAAAATAGTGTGGGATAAAGTTCCTGTTTGTGGGATTTGAAAAAATAATTTATTATATATTTCAAAAAAGTTTGTTAATGAAACATTATCAACTGATGATTTTAATTCATTAAAAGATCTATCTATTAATTTATCAGCTTCTATTGATTCGTATGCCTTTTTAGTTAATTTCATTATCTTACTATTTTAAAGAAATAATCTTCATCATAAATATTAATTCCATCATTATTATCAACTCTAAACATTAATTTATAATAACGTTCAGGTTGAAATCCTTCCATCCATAAATCAAAATACATTCCATCACTATTAGCACTTAATTTTGTATATTCTGTGTCAAAAGGAATTATTACTTCATCCGTTTCTGCATCTCTAACACTATAATAACTTGTTTTAGGTAAATATTGTGTATTTAGATAATTTGAACTTGTTACAAATGTTCTATCTGGGTATCTTTTTCTTGTTGTTAATCTAAAACGTTGTTTTGATTTTCTTTGGAATTCAGTTTTATTATTGTATAATGATAAAAATATATCTCCACTAATTAAAGCTGTAGCTCCACTACCTGTTGTGTAAGTTGAATCATCCCATTTAAAAGTTAGTTTAGGTGGATAAATTGTGTGGGTATTATTTGAAAAATAACTTAGACCTCCATAACTAAAACCATCTTCTTCTGTTTCTCTTGGCTTTTTAATTATAAAACCATTATTAATTATAGCATCAGGATATGTAGCTCCTGTATAATAACTAGATGAGAATTTTTGGATTATAGAAGTAACATCTATATCAGTATCTAAAACATCATTTTCAAAAAAATTATCTTCGCCTCTAAAATTACTACCTGTATACCAATTTCCTCCACCTGCTTGTAACGTATAGGATCCAGTTGTTCCAGGTGCAAATCCTGATGTTATCCATGCAGATGATGTTAATTCTGTTCTGTGTACCCATGTTACTCCATTTGCTTCTTGAAAACTACCTGTAGCTATAAATGGGGGATTTGATTCATATCTTTGTGTGCCCTCAGCAAAATCAATATATAATGGAAAAACTTCTATTACATGACTATTAGCTAGTTGTTTATGTTCAGTAGAATATAAATTTAAACATATTTTTAAATTATTAGGAGTTACTTCTTTTGCTATGCCTGATAATTTATTTTCTATAACATCTTTTATATCTAAATTTGCAAATTTCATCATTATACGAGATGTATAATATATTTCTCCTGTAGGTGATTTTTCTTCAACTAATTCAAGGATTTCATCACGACCTGTATTCATATTTATCCTGTCAGGATGACTATATATTGTAGCGTCTTTTTCTGGGAATATAGAGTAATATGCCATTTTAATATTGTTTTATTTTACCCTTAATATCTGTATCTGGGTATTTTAGTTCAAAAATACTAGGGTCTAAAGAAGGATAAATTATTCCATTTTTAGTAGCTGTTTTAAAATCATATCTAAATCTAGAATATCCTTTTTCTTGACCCGCTAAATTATTAAATATAACATTTATTACTGATTGTACCCCTTTTACATTTGCTATTAAATTAATAACTTCTGATTCTATAATAGGTTGATTTATTTCCCATTTATCTACATTAAAATAATTTTTTAATTCAGATATACAATCTAGTAAAACTTGTTGATTATTATTATTTCTAAAAGTTGTAATTTCAAAATCAATTCCAAAATTAATTATAAAAGCATCCATTATATTAATAGAATCTGTTAATGGTTTGTAATAATTAAGATATGTTATTAGATTTGTTTTTGTAGCATTATTACATGTAGTAAAATATTTATTTCTATCATATCCTAAAATATATAAATTTGAAGATATTTGAGAAGACTCTGTGTCTGAAGTTATAGACTCTATATCTGTAGATTTTACAATATATGCTTTAGCTATATTACCATATAAAGAAGGCATAGATAATGTTCTTATAATATAATCTTCTTTAGTTATTGTTCTTTGTTGAGCCGCAAAAGTAGCTGCTGTATTAAGTTTTAAATCTTCAACAGTATCACCTGACCCACCACCTGTTGATGCTTCTGGATTATTACATGCTAATGATTCTTTAACAAAAGAAACTAAACTACCATTTAAATTAGGTTTATTGGAAACATTAATTTCTTTAATTTTTGTTATAGTATTAGAAGGAACATTAGAATTTAATCCACCCCCAACTAAGTAATTAACTGTTAAGGTTGTATTTGAAGGTACTTTACCATATGTTTCTGTGTATAAAAAGTTTGAGGGGTCTATAGATTGGTCTAATTTACTTCTTCCATCTCTGCCCCCTAAACCTATGTTATCTGGTACAGGTACTATTTGTTCGTCTGTTTTATCTGAACTTCCCCCACCAAATTGTAATTCTAATACCCCATTAGATGTAAATCTAGTAACAAATCTTCTTGGTACTCTTTTTAATTTTAATAAATAAGGTGTTTCATCATAAAATTCATATAATGTAGGACTAGTACCTTGTACATTTGATATATTTTCAAAAACTGTGTCTTGTGCTAAATAAGGAACTTCTGTGTATTCATTTCCATTTGAATCTATTATAGATTCTATTGATATAATATTACTATCTATTAAATTTAAAATTAAAAATCTTTCTAAATTTCCTACTTCAAAAGTTGTTGATTTTCTAGTAGCAGATATAGCTTTTACTGATTTTTTTAGTAAATAATATTCGGGATCATTTCCACTTAAAGAATAAATACTTACTTCTGTAGGGTCAAAAGAAGATGAGTTACTAAATACTACTGGATTTTGTAATAAAAATTCTACTCCATTTGATGCTTCAAAAGCTGTTGGTTGGTTTATAGTTAAAGCATAATCAAAATCTGGAGTTTTATTGTCTGTGGGTCCTTTTGAAGGTATTAATTGAAATACATCTATATCTGTAACTGATGTTGAGGTTACTTTTGGTCTATAACCTAAAGTATATGCTAAATGAAATAAGTTTGTTCTTTCTTGAACCGTGTCTAAAAATGTTTCTTGTAATTGAGTATCTACATAATAAGATAAAACGTCACCAACATAAGCAGCCATTTCCATAAACATCAAACCTGGAGATCCTTCTGTAAAATCATTAAAAGTATTAGGATAATATGTTCTAGTAAATTCAACTAAGTCAGATCTAAAAGAATTAAAATCTTTATTAAGATATTTTATGTCCTTAATAGGTGTTGTATTTGATATTTTATTATAAGCCATGTTTTTTTATTTAATATCCTCCTCCTACATTAGGTGAAGGTGTTGAAGATTCACTTAAATTATTATCTTGTGCAAAATTAATTTGTATAGCGTCTTCTTCTCCATTGTTTATTAATCTATAGAATATACCTACATATAATTCATGACTATCAGGTGATTTATCTACAGTTACATTTGTCAATTCAATTTGAGGGAGATAAAGATTTATTTGATTATTAATTCTTTCTTTTAAAGATTCTGTATCTGTAAAGTTTTCAAAAAGATATTCTCTTAATCCTATACCAAAATTAGGTTTAAATACTCTTTCTCCTGGTTCTGTTAATATTATATTTAATAGGTTGCTTTTTACTTGTTCAGCTGTTTCATAAGTAGAAAAAAATACACCTTCAGCATTAAATGGAAATCTAACACCTATTGCTCTCCTATTATCTGTATCTATAGGATTTATTCTTATATAATCTCTTACGTTTGCCATTTACTATTTTCCGTTTCTTTTATTAATTGCGTTCATTAAACCACTATAGTCTCTTGTTACTGCTTTTGCTACTGAGTCAGGCATGCCTGTTGTATTCATTGGTAAAGGATCACCTGTTGCAAAAGGTTGTGATAAACTTACAGGTGAATTTCCTGAATTTAAATTTGTATCTCCTGCTGCTGTTTCATTTAGTAGATCATTTAACATACTATTACCTACAAATTGTTGTTTTTTAATAGGTTTTTTACCCATTATTTTTTCTTTTAAAGATGATTGAGGTACTTTAGGTACTTCAACTAATCTTTCAGTATGTTCTGTGATTGTTGGTTTTAATTCATCACGTAAATCTTCTTTAAGTGATTTAATTTCTCTGCGTAACGCATAATCGATTTCTTCTCTAACTACTTTTCTAATTAGATTTTCAAAAGTTTTTGCTTTCATGTTAATAATTAATGTTTGTTAATAAATATAAATTTTTTAAGCTCTATAACGCTTATATCCTATCATTTCAAAATCTAAATTATATAATTTTTCTATATACTCAATTTGATTAGTTTCTGTTAATTCATTTATTATATCATCATATAATTTGTCTAAATCTACTGAAAAACTATTTGGATCTAAAACCGGCTCATTAGTTAAAGGTAAAGTTCCATTATTATATAATTCATTTGTTATTTGAGGATGAATTTCAGTTAAATCTCCTAATAAAGGGTGATTATTAAAATCTTTTCCTGAAGAAGGATTTAAATCTGATTGTGTTATAGGATTTCCTATTTGTGTATCTCCTATTATAAGTGGATCTGATAAATTTAATCCTGTAATTTGTGAATTTATAGAACTATTATTAAAGTTTGATGTAGAACTATTATTAGGATTAGTTGTAGTGTTGTTTGTGTTTAAAGAATTATCCTGGGGAAATTTATCTCTATTAGGTATATTTGAATTCCCTAAATTATTGAAGGCATCTTTAATAACTTGAGAAAAATCTTGTTCTGTAAATCCTGGGTATCCTATTTCTGCTAAAAATTCTTCAGGGCTTGCTGCTTTTGAATTTTCTTTAGCACTAGATGTTGAATTATTTTTTCCGAATAATAATAACATTAATAATTCCATTAGTTGTTTTAAAAATTTAATAAATGCTATAATAGCTAAAATAGCACCTACTACTTTTAATATAGTAGAAATTAAATTCATTATTTTTTCTAAACCATCTTTTAAAAACTTTCCAACGTTTTTAGCTTTTTGTTCCATATTAGCTTTAAACCCATCAGCTTCTTCTCTTGCTTTTTTAGCAGCTTGAGTTACTGAACTATTAGCTTTATTACCCGGACCTGGATGAGAAGGAAACGTAGGTTTCATACTATTAGTTTGTGCTTCTAAAGATTTGGCTGATGATTCTTTTTGTGCTGCTTCTCCTTTTATTTTACCATCTTGTACTATAGATTTTGTTGCCCCCTTTAAAACATCTTTTCCTTCTTCTGATACTTTAAGTACTTCTTTTTGAATATTTAAAACTCTTTTTTGTGATTCAGCTATTTGGGCCTTAAAAAATTTAAAAGCAGCTATTTTTAATGCTATTTCTCCTAACCCACTATTAGTTACAGCTCCTAAAGCTGCTCCTGCTACTACTCCTTTTATTAAGTTATCAGCTTGTCCTTGTAACCCACCTAAAATACTACCTGCTTTATCTTTTACGGTGTTTTGGATTTTAGATGATATTTCATTTCTTTTTTGTCTTAGTTCTCTTTTTCTTTCTTCTTCTTGTATTTGTTTTTCAGTTAAACCTTCAGTGTCTACTGGTTTTTCTATAGGTATTTCAGTAGGTGTTATTTCTACTTCAGGTATATCAATTGTTGAAATAGGAATATTAGATACTAAATCTTGTGTAGCGTCGAAATCTTTTAAAAAATTAGGAGGTACATTAGTTCCTGACTTTAAAGTATTTTGTATTGTAATAGGATTAGGCAATGTACCCTTTAATCTAGCTATTCCCTCTTTAAAAGGAACTTGTCCATTAGGTAATTTTCCTGCAACACTACTAATAGTGTTTTTTATTTGACCTGTTAATTGTGATTGTGCGTTTAATGCTGACATTTTATTGTTTTATAAATACGTGTCTACTAATTATATCTTTTATCATTTTTCTAATTTCTCCTACACTATTAGCTTCTGGTTCTCCTTTATTATCATACCAATCTTTTCTAATAGTTTCAAAAGCTTCACCTTTTGGTGTTGTAGGTTTACCATTATCTCCAATATGACTATAATCATCACTTAGAATATCTAATAATTGTTTAAATATATCTAATATTTTATTTAATGTTTCTTGTGTTTTTAACCCTAATACAGCATTTTGGGTTGGATAATTTTTAGGTCTACCTTCAACGGTATCCATACCAATAAATATATTAGGTGAATTTAACATAATATAATTTTGAGTATTAGTGTGTTGATCTACTCTTGGGAATAATGTATTTAAATGTATACTACCATTTGAACTAAAAGAAATAAAATTATGTGAAAACATATGTATATCTCCTCCTTCAAATGTATTAGCAGCATCTTTACTTTCTTCTGATCTTTGTTTTCGAGCATTAAAAATAATTCTGTCTGCATTTAATAGTACTTGTTTACCCTGATAATTATTTGGGTAAACAGGTGTTAATATAGGATTTTTACCACTGTCTTGAATACTAGCTAATTCATCAGTGATGTTAAGTAAATTTTTTATTTCTCCTTTTAATTCTGCCATTTTAACTTATTGATTTAACCTTAAATGCATAATATACTTCTAATTCCCCATCAACCTGGTATCTTGTTGGTGTTTGTGTTTGAAAATTATCACCAAATTCAACATTTACATTTGTATTCCCTATTTCTAAATATACTTTTGACAATGCGTCTTGTCTTGCTAAACTTTCAGCTATGTTAAATTCTTTATCTTTTCCTATACCATTATAATATTTTCCTATAATATTAGCATAAGGTCCTATTTCTTTTTTTGTTGTTTCTTCTTCAACAAATCCTGCATCTTCTTCTGATATTGTTTCTGTTGATTCTGGTGGTTCTGTAGGTGTAGATTCTGTAGGTGTAGATTCTGTAGGTGTAGATTCTGTAGGTGTAGATTCTGTAGGTGTAGATTCTGTAGGTGGTGGGGTACTTTCTTCAACTTTAACTTCTTTATCTACTATAACTTCTTCAGCTACTATAAAATCAACTGGTGAATCTAAAAACTTTTTAGCTTCTTCATTATCATTTTGAGGTATAATAGCATTTAAACCAAATGAATACCAGCAATCAGGAGCTGCTATTGCAAAATTATCTATTTTTTGGTTACTTGTTAAATATATAGATGATGGGTCTGTGTTTATATTTTCAAGTGTATGTACCCAACCTTGATTGTCTAAGTTTACTGCTTGTCCATTTCTAATAATAGTGATAGGATCTCCTACTTCTCCCTTAGCACCATTAGACCAATTATTTTTTTGTTCTTTAGGTATAGCTTCACTTCTTGCAGTAGCACCTAATCTTATTGTATTACCAAATCTACCTTCTACTATATAATCACCTTCATAAGGTAATAATGGTTTTATATTTAATTGTTCTCTAAAATATTTTCCTAAAGGTATATTAATATCTACTTCTCC
>Ga0181369_1000213_pt1 | contig 16634 bp, 8 predicted proteins | sample LowvirmetaG_8_FD_130088 | JGI IMG/M metagenome (GOLD analysis project Ga0181369, IMG submission 130088) | Marine viral communities from the Subarctic Pacific Ocean - Lowphox_04 viral metaG | ecosystem: Environmental > Aquatic > Marine > Oceanic | place: Subarctic Pacific Ocean | collected 2015-11-29 | reverse complement strand
TCTCTACTGCCCGAAGTCAAAGAGAGACTTAAATCTAATGATGAAAGAATAAGAAATCTATATGATCCAGAGAAAGACACTGGATTCATGGGTGGATTGAAAAAAATGAATCAGGATATACAAAATAAGGGTTTGCTTGCTGATCCATTTGCAGCACTTGGATTAAAAGAAGAGGGAACTGAAAAGTTTGTTGAAAAAATTACTGGTGGTAGAGTCAAAAACCTTGGTGCTAAAATAACTGGACTCCAGTTTGCAGCAAAGGGTCTTCTTGGTCCACTTGGAAAAGCATTTAGAATTGATGATAGAGGATCTTTAGGTAGGTATCTAAGACCTGCCATGGAAAAAGCACAGAGTTTGGGACTTAGTGGAGTTGGAAATAATGAACAATTTAATGAGGGTAAGAAGGCAAAGGATAAAACTAATAACTACAATACATTAGTTGGAGATAGATTGGCTAATCTTGCATTAGGGCAGATTAGTTTTACTGTGGGTGAAGATGGTCGAGCAAAAACTAGTGATGTTTTTGATTCAAATGGCACTGCAGAATATTATTTTAAAACTAGTAGGAAAGAACTTGCAAGTGGAAATCCTTATGGTGCCCTTTTCAATGGACTGTCTGGTCTTTTGCGTGTAAACCAAAATACTGGATGGGGAAATCTACGTCCAGGAGGTAATGATATAGATCTTGGTGGTGGATTTACATCAACAGATTCTTCTGGAAAAACTGAAATGAGTGCAGCACAACTCGCGAATGCTCAAGCATATGCAAAATCAAAAGGTAAATATTTTTCTAGTACAACTGGAAAAACATATTCATCATATGAAGAAGCATTAAAAGATCCAGCAATTAAAGCAAAACTGTCTTCTAATAAACCAAAGGTATCTATTCCAGCACCACCAGTCAGAGGAAAACCAAAAGTAGTTGTATCTAATTCTACAGAAAATACAACACCACCAAATTCAAGTAGTGGTGGTAATGAAACACCTGTTCCATCTATTGATGCAGGTTCTGTAGATAGTTCTAAAGCAAAAATTCTTGGTTTCTTGCCAGGACCATTACAGTTCTTCTAACCCATGGCAATACCACAAATTCTTTTAGGGGCAACAAGAGTAATCAGGGGTTCCCGGTTAGCAAAAAAAATTATTGGAAGAAGTGGACAGAAGTCTACAAATAGAAAAACTTATAGTCGTAAATCAAATAGTGCTTTAACTATTAGACCAAAAACGACTTTGATTCCTGCCGAAAGGATGTCTTCTGCTATTGTGCGTGTTCCTAAAGTTAGGAATGTTGTAAGTTACGATGAAAAAATTTCGAATATTCAATCTAATTTAACTGAGATTGATTCTATTTTGAAAGGAACTTTTGCAATGGAGAAGCAAGATGCTGACAGAAAAAGAAAATCTGAAAATCAACAGAAGAGAAGTGCATTAGAAAATCAAGTTGAAAAAAAGAATGGTATACTAAAAAATCTTGGTAAGAAGTTGCCAAAACTTCCTACAAAATCTTTTGGATTTTTAAGTTGGATTCAAAATTTTATTGGTAGTTTAATATTAGCATATGCAGTTAATAATTTTTCTGGATTACTGCCTACATTAACAAAATTATTACCACTCATTAGTGGGACAATGGATATTGTAATAGATATTGGTGGAAAACTTTTAAATGGATTATCTACATTCATTGATCTTGGATATAAAGCATATGATTGGACAAGAGGTGCAATAAAAAATATCGGTGGTGATACTTTAGTTGGTGCATTTGATACTTTCACAAAAACTCTTGACTTTGTTATTAATGCACTTTTACTTGCCACTTTTGCCAGAGGATTTGGTAGAGATCTTCCTGGTAAAAATAAAGGCAAAGGTAATAGGGGTCCTGGAGGAAGAACTCGTAGAGGAAGAGTACCCATAACCAGAACTGGTGGGTCTGCGACTCCTAGAGGACGCTTGGGTAGAATGTTTGGACCCATAGCAAATAAATTTAGATTCAATCCTTTCACTGGAGCAAGAGTAACTCAAAGTGGTGGGGTTAGAAATCCATTTAGAGCAAGACCAAATGTAACTAAAGGTGGTGGATTTAAAAATCCATTTAGAACAAGACCAAACGTAACTCAAAGTGGTGGATTTAAAAATCCATTTAGAACAAGACCAAACGTAACTGGAGGAACTCCCAGAGGTGGAATGAAAATTCCAAAACTTCCAAAACTTCCTTTTGGTGGTGTAGCTAGAGGTCTTGCAGGACCATTTATTAATGCTCTTCTTGCAATTTGGGATTTTAGTGATAGAAAATCAGCAGGGCAAACGAACGTCCAAGCAGGTGTTGGAACTGGTGGTGGTATTCTTGGTGGTATTGCTGGTGCTGCACTAGCTGCTACATTATTTCCAGAACCATTTTCCTCTGCTGCTGGATTATTAACTTTAGGTATCTTAGGTGCTATAGGTTACAGTGTTGGTGGTTCAGGAGCAGACAAGTTAACCGGTGCAGATCAGGTTGGACAATATGAAGAGGGTGGTAAAGTTAAAAAGAAAGGAATTAGAAGAACTTTAAAGAAATCAAAGAAGAGAACTATACTCAAAACACCAAAGAAACCAGTTTTTAAATCACTACAATCTCCACCAGCGCCGGACGATGGTGTATCAAAAGAATCGGAAACAAAACAAAGAGCATGGTGGGACTTTTTAGGATGGGCTGGGACCGGAGAACAGCAACAACCTGTTGGACCTGTTGCTCAAGCAACTGGAAATAAAATATTTGATGTAGGAAACCAACTAGGAAAAAATAATTATTTTGGTCCAATAATTCAAATGACATCCAAGTTAATTTTAAATAAAAATGTACAGGATTCAGATTACACTGCAGTTGGCGACGGAATAAATCTATTGATTCGTGATGGAATCAATAAAGAAAGAATTGCAAGAGGTATGAAAGGTTTCTCTTCTGGAGGAAGAATTGATGGGTCTATAGGAAACATATACGTTACTGATTGGGTTTCTTCAGAATTTAAAAAATCAATATCATCTGCAATTTCAATTAATAGTTCAATTAAAACATCAGATAAAAACTCTGAAGATGGGTCACCATCATCATCTGCATCAACTCCTAGTGCTGGAACTAGTTCTGGATCAACTTCAGGGTCTGTATATGGATCTACAGAGATGAGGGCATTGCTTGATGTTCTAGCGTATGCAGAGGGAACTGGTACAAACAGAAATGGTGCTACTGGTCCTGCAGGATATAGTACCTGGGCTGGATATCAAATGCATGGTCCATCTGATTTGACAGGACTTACCATTCAAGAAGTTCATGATCTACAAACTAGTTTCATAAATTCTGGTAAAGTTAATATGACTGGATCAGCAGTTGTTGGTAAATATCAATTCAAAGATCTATTAAAACATTATGCACCACAAGCGGGATTAAATGGCGATGATCTTTTTAGTCCTGAAAATCAGGATAAGATGGCAATTGCTGAAATACAAGCGGTTGGAATTACTACAAATAAATTAAAGACTGATGGTTTAACACAATCAACACTGGATATTCTTGCTCCAATATGGGCATCAATGCCTTATAGTCCGAAGGGTGGTGGTAGTTATTATAAGGGTCAACCTTCTAAATCAGCTAGTGAACTTATAGACTTTTATAAGGAGAGATCATCATTTATAATGAACAAGAAGCAGACTCCAACATCAAATCTGGAACCTTCAGATACGATTAGTTCTGGGACGGGTGGAGAGATGGTTAGAAGTGAAAGAGGAACAAAACTTGCGGGTGATCTTGGGAGATATATTTACAAAACATTAATACCAGCCGCAAAAGCACCTGATGGTGTAGGTGATTTTAGTTATGCAAGTGAGCATCCAGATTTTGGAGGATCATTTAAAAGATCATATCCATCTTGGCACAATGTTGATCGTGCGATTGACATTGGTGGATTCTGGCCAAAAGATCAGAAAAAAATTATTGCAAAGATAATGGAATTTAATGAAAAATTTGGAGTAAAACCAGTAGAACTTCTTTATGGAAAACCAGGAACTCCTGAAGCAGATACCCATGGTGATCATGTTCACGTAGCATATGAAAAAGGTGGATTGACTTTAGATAGACCACATATGGCATTGATGGGTGAAAAAGGAACTGAAATTGTCATTGATGCTGACAGCGCAGGTCCTGCGAAAGAAATGTTACTTGCAATCAACCAAGCATCTGGTCGTACTGGAGTAATGAAAGCAATCAAAGACTATGCTCCTTATGAAGAATTAGAACCTTCTACGGTTATAATCAATAAAAATGCAATTATGAATCAGATTTCACAAAATTCTAAACAATCTCCCTCAATGGTTATTGCTGGAGGAAATTCTGAAAACTTTACAGAGTTCCTTGAAATGCAAGGTTAAATAGTAGTAAGAGGTATAAACATGGAACAATTATTTACAGATAGAAGTTCGGTTGCAACAGAAGGAAAATTTAATGTTAGTATATTTTCTAATAAAGATACTACAAAATCTGTAGATCTAACAGCTGGAATTGTGGAATTTAAATATTATGAAAGTATATTGAGTGACACTATGCGAGTGGAGTTTTCTTTTGTAGATACTGGAAATTCTATAGATAAAAAAAGTATTACCGAAAGTTTACCTTTAGTTGGAACTGAAAAGGTTGATATTGTTTTAACAGATAACAAGAAAGTTGTTATTGGTGACAATCCAAAATTAACCATGTATGTCAATAAAGTGACTCCTGTTTTTGACGATAGTTCTAGACAAGTAATCAATATATCTTTAGTGTCAAAAGAATTTATCCTTAATAAAAAAATAAATTTGACTGATAGATTTGATGGAAGAATATCAGATACCGTTAAGAAAATATTAACAGATCAAAATTATCTAGCGACTAAAAAAACTGTAGATGATATTGAAGAGACACAAAATAATTTTAATTTTATTGGCAATAATAAAAAACCTCTTTATACTTTGAATTGGTTATCGAAAAAGGCAGTGTCATATGAAAATCAATCGCTGGATAATAATTCAGGATATTTTTTATATGAAACTTCTTTAGGATTTCATTTTAAATCTATCGATGGATTATTAAAACAAAAGCATAAGAAATCTTTTATTTACAACGATACTTCTATCATACCAAAAGGATATGATGGAAAGGCATTAACATATGATAGAGATAATTTAATCAATGCTAGAAGTAAATTTGAAATTGGAACTTATGACACAAGAATTGTTATGTTTGATCCATTCAATACATATTATGAAGTAAAAAATATAACCGCAGACCAAGAAAATTTGGAGTTAGGTGGTAAAGAATTTCCAAAGTTAAATGAGGAATTTGACACAGAGAAACCATTTACAAGAACTACATACTATGTTCTTGATACTGGAACAATTCCATCTGGAGGAACAGAAGACCAACTCAAAAAGTCAAAGGAAGAAAACTTTATCTATGGGGATATTGCAAACCAAGCAACAATGCGATATAATCAATTCTTCTCCTTCAAGTCTTCTATCACAATATCAGGAGACTTTTCTTTACATGCCGGAGATGCTATATTTCTGGATGTGCCAAGACTAGAAGCAGAACAAACTAAAAAAATTGACATAACCGATGGAGGACTATATATAATAACAGATTTATGCCATTTTATTTCCCCTCAAGGAACATTTACTAAATTGAATTTGATAAGAGATTCATTCGGTCGGTCAGGCAATCATAGCAAATCAACATCACAAGGTGTAATATGACAAAAAGAACGTTAGAACAGCATATCGAAGTTGACAAAGAGATTTTAGACAATGCATCAACATCTCCACAACAACGTCGTCACATTGAAGGAGAACTGCACGAACTAGAAATTTATGCTAAGAATCATAAAAAAGATATTGAAGCAGGAGATCATCATGATCCCACAGCACTAGAACTTTATTGTGAAATGGAACCTGAAGCAGACGAATGTAGAGTGTACGAGGACTAATGGAAGGAGGATCTTTATTTAATCCTGGATTTTTAGGGGGCAACTTTCAATGGTGGGTTGGTCAGATTGCTGACGATTCTACTTGGAGAGATAATAACCTCACAGGAAGATATGAAAATAAAGATACTCCAGAAGGTTGGGGTAGAAGATATAAAGTAAGAATCATTGGACTCCATGATCTGGGGGAGACAGAAATTCCTTCAGATCAACTTCCATGGGCACAAATAATGTACCCAGTGACTGCTGGAGGTGGACAAGCATCTTCTGGTGCTACATCCAACCTCCGTCAAGGAATGATGGTGTTTGGATTCTTCCTTGATGGTCAAGATCAACAAATTCCCGTTATCATGGGTGTATTGGGAAACAATTCCCCAACTCCTTTAGCAACTAGCACTGGCAATGATAGGGTCACCAACCAAGTACCAGGAACTTTAGCGACTAGTGGTCACGCAAGAGGAAAGGTAGCAAAGAGTGATAAGACATTAGATAGAGCTCCTGATGTTGGACTAACCACAAAGAAACCAAAAACTGCAGAACAAAATCAAGAAGAAGTAATTTTATCCAAATTGGATAAAAGTGGATCAACTCCAATATCGGCAACTAAAAACTCTCCACCAAGTTATACTTCTAAACCACTGATTTCTGGATCATTAGAAGATGTTCTTGCTAGTGAAGAAGCAGCATATCAGGCTGGTCTCAAAGAACTTGATAAGGCAGATGCAGCTGCTGCAGAAAGAAGAAAAAAAAGAGAAGAATTAAAAAATAGAAACAATAGAGCAAACTCTCCAGATGCTCCTGCTCAACCAGGAGCAACTATAGAACAAGTTGATGCTCCACATCAACTTTCTGCTGGTGACGTAAAACTCCAAGAAAAACTGGAGACAAAAATCGTTTTAATGAAACCTGATCCAGATCAAAAAGTTCAGTCTGCGATGAAGTCTCTTCAAACAGTTATTGAAAGTCTGACTAAAAAGATTGACAAATATTTGAGTACTATTTCAAGTTATATTGATCAAGTATCGAATGTAATAACGAGTATTAAAAGTGCTATCAATAGTGCTGCCTTTGAGATGTCAAAGTATCTCAAAATTGTCATGGATAAAGTCATGGAATATTTGATGAAAATTTTGAATCAAACTATGGCACCAATAGTATCTGCTATTCCATCTAGCATGAGGTTTTTATTTTTGGATATGAAAGAAATGATAGCCGAGATGATCAAGTGTTTATATACTAAATTAACTGGTGGTCTATCTGACATGCTTCAGGGTGTTTTGTCGGAGGCATTTAATCTTTCTGCTTTAGAAGCAATTGCTAGAGGTCCAGAAACTAGAGGAACGATTAGAAAGAATCCAAAAGTTCCCGTATGTTATGCTGAGAGTGTAGTAGGAAAAATTTTAAATTCTTCTTCAGGACCAATTAACGAATTTAATGAGGGGATATTGGATAATGTAAATACTTTCCTTGGAGATATTAATTCACAAATTGCAGGAATATCTGATAGCATGGGAGATCTATCAGGAATGATGGGATCAATCACTGGAAATATTACATCTGCTATGAACTTTTCAAATATACAATTGAATGTTTTTGGATGTGAATTGAGTCCACAAATAGCTGTATCTGATTTTTATACACTTGCTACTGGTGGAGGAAGCACAGAAGAACAACAACTTCCAAGTGAGAAATCTGTTGCTGATTCTGTGTCTGAAGTTTCTACACCAGAGACTCCTGGATCCACACCATATGCTGTTCCTACTAGCCAAACCCCAGATGTTTCAACAGGATCATCAAAGACATACAATCAAAATAGTGATGGATCAACAACTGTAACAAGAACAGATGGATCATCATACAAAATAAATTCTGATTCGAGTATTGTAAAAGGATCTGATACTCAAGTTAGTGAAGATGTTAGTGATGCTTTAGATATATACTGATAAATATATACACGAAGAGTTTAAAAAAAATATAAATTTAGATGGCACTATCAGATCCTACACAAATTGATTTTAATATTTTTTCAGAAACTACTCCTGATAATATTAGAGTGGGATATATTTCTACTGAGAGAGGATATATTGATGGTTTGACTGTTCTTGAAGCTAATAGATATGCAGAATCTAATCCAGGAACACAGTTTATATTTAGAAATAGGGATAAAATTTTATATTTAAATATTAATGAAGTAAATAATTTAACTATTGGGGACCTAACACCTGCAAGATCTGCAACAAATGGTCAATGTAAACCTGTTGTTGGATTGAGGGAACAAGATATTTTAAATGCATTGGGTGGAGATGTTGATTCTATACTTGGTGACAATTCCAATAATAGTAATATAAATTCAATAATTGAAACTATTGATGGACCTATTGCGATCAACACTAACAATTCAGTAGATAATTTTGAAAATTATCTTGTCAGACTTCATATTTTTGGTGGTGGAGGAGTTGGAGCTAAAGCAAATCCTATAATCGGAAAGGATGGATCTCTTTTAGCATGTCATGTTGTAAGTGGTGGTTTTGGATATCAATACCCACCTCAAGTTAAAATTATTGATGATAAAGATATTGGAAAAGGAGCAACAGCTGTATCTATTATTGGAAACACGATTCCAGTACTAGAAGATTTTGAATCTGAAAATGATTTTGAAGATTATAAAACAGATGGTGTAGAATATGGATCGTCTCCAAAAAATTGGGGCAGAAGATTTAGTCCTACTGGAAAAGATATTGGTGAGTGGGATCCAAGTACATATTTAAAACCAGAAAAAGATCCTATAAGAAGAGAGATTGATAAGTATCAAAGATTCCTTGCAGAATTAACTAATCCATGGTGGGATACTAGAAAGGAATCTCCATTACAAGTAACTGGAAAGGATAGAAAAGATAGAGTTATTTTTAATGTGCAGCACCCGGCATGGGGTCCAAAAGAAGATGATCCAAATAATTCTAAATTTTTTACTGATGTTGAGTTTGAAATATATGGGCAGGGTTCAAGAAGGAATATATCTTTAAAATTTTTATTCAAAGCAGACGATGGATCACATGAATTTAGTGTTGATGGAATAGATGATACTTCAAGAACAGGAGGATCTGGTAAAAGTATTTTTAAAATTGTAAAAGTAAAAAGAAATACAACATATAGTGTTACTACACAAGGAAGAACTCAATTTAAAAAGATACAACCAGATGCAGTCATTAATCAAGGATTGATTTCGGAACTTGGTAGAAAATCAAAAGTAAGAGATGGTGGAAAAAATAATAAAATTTTTGCTGATGTAGTTGGTTCTGCAGAAGATAATGATGACATCCAACTTTCATCAAAGAAAGGAAGTTTTACTGCAAAAAATAAAAGAACTATAACAGGATCTATTCCCAACAGAAAAAAACAAACTAGAACAACATATGATCTTACTTTTAGAGTAAATGAAAGAATTCCTTTTTCTGAAAGAAAAATTCCAAATTCTTTTATGAATACATATGCAGTATCTCCTGTTCCTATTTCTAATGCTAAAGGATCTGATTTTGCTGGAATCAATTATACGATGGAATGGGAAGAAAATTTCCCATATTCTGGAGAATATATTTTTAGGGGAACTGCTGACAATGAGGGAAAATTATATCTAGATAATGAATATGTTATGGATATGGAGGGATTTAGATCTAATCCAAAGAAATTTCCAAAAAATGTAAATTCTGGAGTCCATAGAATCAGACTTGATTTGTTTAATGTGCCTCAGTATGAATGGATAAAGGCATCTGCAGAGGATAATAGTTTTGTCCCTATTGAATTTGAAATTTATGGGCATGGTGGTCCCGCAATTCACCAACTCAAATTTATATTTTCAGAAAAAAATGGAAAGCATTCCTTTACAGTAAACAACGTAAGTAAAAGTGGAGGAACAAAAAAACAAACCATAAAATTAAAAGCAAATTCTGATTATGATGTCAAAGTTATTACTGGAAATGACACTACATCAGAAAAAAAAGAATATCCAATTAATATTGAATATGCAAATGCTAAATCGTTTGGTTTAGAAGTTAATGATAGTAGAAAAAGAATCAAATTTGATGATGATGCTAATGATGGTTTTGATAAAAATGCCCAACTTAAAATTATTTCGTCATCTCCTGGAGTAGATGCCAAGTTTTCTAGTGACGGGACCAAACTTGAAGTTAAAGGTAATGGAGATGTAACAATAAGATATGATTGGGATGATAGTGCAAGTACTTCTGGAACTGTTTTAAGATCTCTTGAAATTGCAGGAACAACTTGGAGACAAAGTGGGACAAAAGGTGAGCAAACTGAAACTATTAATACTAAAAATGGTTCTTCAAATAATTTAGTAGCAGAGCAGGGAACATTAAAAGAAAATTATTTCAAGCAAGGTAAACGTGGAATTGAATCGGGTCCAAATCAATCTAATACGATATTGGGTGATATTGTTGGTTCTTCAAATGATAATGATGATATGCAGATCAAAGTATCTGATGGTATTTTTACACCCAGCAATAAAAGAAGTATAACTGGAGTTTTTAAAAACAAATCTAAAAAAAGAGGTACTTGGGATTTAACATATAGAGTTGAAAGAAATATAAAAGAAGAAGTTGTAGGATCTGATGGAAATACGAATAAATCTGAAAACGTTTTTAATACTTTAGATTTTATTGATAAAGCAGACAGAAAGTTGTGGAGAATAAATCCAAAAGCTGACATTGGTGCAGACTTTGCTAATAGATATGGAGTTTTACCCTTCAATCCAAATGGAGAGGGTAGAACTAATGGAAAAACAGTATCACCAAAACCATCTAGGTCTAGACCAAGAGCAAAGATTTTTAGTAGAGGAGACAAAGCATATTTGAGAGTGTTTGGTACTGGAAAAGTAAGTATAGATTTTAAATTAAATGTTGATGATAACCTAACAACTTCTGGATTGGCAGTCAGAGATGTCAAAATTGAAAGTGATGATGGAAATATTAGTTTAAAAAGGGATATTAAAAATCTAAACTTAGGGAGAGGACAAAATCGTTTAGTTGGAAAGGAAAAAGAAAAAATTAAAGGTTCTGGTGAATTTACTGCTGGAAAAACATATGAAATCAAATATTTTGGTGGGTCTAGTACTTCTGGATTTAAAACAGTAGACAATACAATTATCTTTGATGATGATATTACTAATGGACTTGATAAAAATGCTAAATTAAAAATAACCAATATAAAAAATATAGGGAATAAAGATAATTCAAAAAATAATATAAAATCAACAGATGATTATGCAGGAAAACATATTATCCGTTGGGAACATGTTGTTTTTCCAGTTAGTGGTAATTATAATATTGAGGTTCTAGCTGATGATGCAGTAAAATTATACATTGGAAATCGTAGTGGTGCTGGGGCAAAGGGAATTGGTAATGGATTAAAAGATATTGCGATTGGTGGAGATGAAATTATCATAGAAAAGAAGGGTCCCATAGGAGTAAAGAAATTTGAAACTAAATTTTTTGAGGCGGGTAAGTATAGAATTAGAGCAGAATTAACTCAAATTCCTGGAAATGCTTTAAATAATGGGAATCCAATGTACCTTGCTCTTAAAATTGGAACGGTTCCTGCGCCAACTAAAGTTCAGTCTGCAAAATCATGGAACCAAAATCCAATGGGAATTGCCTTGGCAATTCAAGCACCTCTCCCACCAATCCCACAAGAACCTCTACCAGAACAAGAGGGTACTTGCCCAAGAATTCCATTTTGGACTACAAGATTTCCAAATGGAAGAGAAAATTGGTGGCCAGTTACATTCAATCAAAAAGCATGGTCTAAGTTTACTAATAGGTATGCAATATCACCAATACCACCTTTGGGTATCAATGGTTCTGATGGTGCTGGAGTAGCGTATAGCAACGAGTGGGATATAGAAGTCGAACAGAGGGGTTACTACGGTCTGAAGGGGACTGTAGACAACGGTGGAGTGATTTATATTGATGGGAAGGAAATCATATCTGGTGGAGTTGGATATAAAAAATCAGAACCCATTCAATTGTATGGATTTAATGTAAATAAACCAAAAGTTAAGAAAGTTTTATTGGAACCAGGAATCCATAAAATTAAAGTTGAAGTAAAAAATGCTCCACAATTTGACAGACAAGTAGTTCATAAAGAAATTTTTCACACTTCAAACTGGGTTACAAAACCATCGAAGAGTCAGACAGTAACAACGCAAGTTGAATTTGATGTATTTGCCCAAGGAAATAAAAAAAATACTGATATGAAATTTGTCTTCCAAGAAATTGGTGGAGATGATTCATTTATTATCAAAAACGCTGACCGTAATAGTGTAAAGAGCGTTAAAAGAGTTGTTAAAAAGAATACTGATTATAAAGTTACTGCTATTGCAGGAGGATCAATTGATACAAACAAAGGTTTTCCAATTACCTATGATGGTTTGAATTCAGCAAATGATAATATTAATGTTACAGATAATCGTAAGACAATTAAATTAAAAGATGGTGATGGTAGTGATGCAAATGCTGAATTTAAAATTATGTCTTCATCTCCTAATGTCACTGCGAAGTTTTCTGATGATGGAAAAGACCTTGAAGTTGAAGGGAATGGAGATGTTACCATACGTCTTAAGTGGAATGATAATCCAAACACTGCTGGTGTTGCCGTAAAATCAATCAGTCTTGGTGGTAAAACTTGGAAGCAAAGTGGGACAAAAGGTGAGCAAACTGAAACTATTAAAACAAATAAATCAAATTCAACTTCAAGTCTAGTCCCAGAGCAAGGAACTCTTAAAAAAGGTACTTTTGGACAACGCGGTATGAAAAAAGAAAGTAGTAATAAATCAGAAGTTATTTTTGGTGATATTATTGGATCATATAATGATAATGATGACATGCAAATAAAATGTAATACCGGCATTTTTACTCCATCGAATAAGAGATCTAAAACTGCAACTGGAAATAAAGGAACTGAAACTAGAAACACATATGACCTCACTTTTAGAGTTGGAGATGGTGCAGATGTGGCAACACAGATAACAGAATTAAACGGAGTAAATTATACAGGACCATTACTTGCAACATATCTAAAGGATGAAGATCGTAGACCTGCTTTGTCTCCTTTCTTTGATGAGGGACTTGATGAGAAAGAAGAAATTCAAGGTAGAGTTTGGAATATGAAGTGGACAAATGTAGATTTTCCATTTGATGGAAGATATACTATTAGAGCACTTGCAGATGATCTTGTAAATGTCAAAATTGATGGTGTTGATGTTGCAACTGCAAGAACTCGTCAAGGATTTAGGGAATTTAATTTCACTACTACTGTTGGTAAAAAAAGTGTAGATATTGAACTAACAAATATAAGAATAGTAACGACAAGAGGTCTATCAAGTTTCAGACAAAATCCAACATATTGTTCAGTTCAAATTTTATTTAAAGATACTTTATTAGTTCAAGGAGATCGACCTTGGATAACTAATCCGATAGGAATATCTGCAGTACTGACCCCTCCACCATGTAGAAAAGTGGTAGAAGGAGATGGAGTAGTTATAGATGTTATCCCCTCTAATCCTGGAAATGGATATGATATACCAGAAACTCCATCTGGTAGTGGTGGATCATATCCTGTTGTTCCAATACTGACTGGTGTTATTATTGAAGATGGTGGAATAAATCACAATTGTGGAGTTGATGTTATAGAAGTTGTACCTTCCAATGGGGTAACTTTAGATTACAGATGCGATTCATTTGGTAAAATTGTAGAAGTATTTGTAAAAAGTGTGCCTGATGATGGTGGTAGTGGTATTGGTAGTGGAATTTTTACTACTACTCCAGAAATTAGAATGAATACCAGCACTGGTATTAATTTCAAAGCAAGACCTGTTATAAAAGTAACTACTGTTCCAGAAGATCTTCTTCCACCAGATCAAGTAATTCAAGTCACTGATTTAGTTGGATTAAAACAGACAGGATATTCTAATGGAAAACCATACTACGGATCAGTATTTTATAAAGATGGAATTAGATATGCAGGAATCTATGAGACTCTTGGAACTCTTGTTCCTGTATATGATACTCTTCAGGAGAGTATTGATGGTGAGATTGTCACAAGACCTTCTGCAATCCTTAGACAGGGTACTGACATCTCTAGCAATGATCCTAGACTCAATATCCCTGGAACCCCAGAGAATCTAAGTTAAATAGTATCATACCCAAAGTATTCTAATGGCAATATCAAAAAATAGTGTAAATGATAGATTACCGGGTGGTGGCACGTCTGCTAATCCTACAGATACTGCAGCACAAAATTATGATGCAATTAATTATGGAAATAGACATGGCAGGATTTCATTTGGACAAATTCATAAAGCAGGTGATGTAACTTCTGCAGTGATGCTCCAAACCAGTGATGCAGAGCATTCTTTTTTCATGGACGAAGATGGTCAAAGAAAAGGTTGGACGACATCAACCTCCCCTGCAAATTTTCAATTAACATGTGGCGAACATCCCACAGTTGAGGATGCAAAAGAAAAAGCAGCACTAGATAGCTTGCTTTTACATGCAGCGAATGGTAATATAGTAATACTTGCCACTAATGGTAAGATTAGGATGGAGGCAGATGATATTGAACTTGTTGCTAGGGGATCTGGCAGCAATTCTGGAAACGTCAAGATAACCGCATCTGAAAATGTTTATGTGGATGCAAACAAAATTTTGATGACCGCCACAAACTATGTTAAAATATGCTCTACTGGAAAAGTGGATGTTATTGCTAATAGTTGTTTGAAGATGTATGGTTCTTTAATACGTGGAGTCACTGATGCTTGTGGTAAAAAAGATTCAAAAGTTGGTGGACAAAGATTCCAACAAGACTGTGTAAATTCTGGAGGTTAACGGTAAATGCAATTCGATGACGTAAATGTTGGAGGTCAATTAAAAATTGGCACAGGCATTGTTCCTGCTATTAAAGAAGGAGACACAAAAATTAATGGATCAGCTTTTGCTGAAGGACCTGTCGTAATAGGTGCTCCCACTTTATTTCCTTTTGCATATGGAACTTTAAACGTAGGACCTTTAACCAATGCTGATCCAGATGTAACACCTCCATTTGTTCCAGGAGGACTTTGTAGTGGAGTAAATAATCCATATTCTCTTGCTGTATCTGGACCATCAGCATTCATGGGTCCTTTAGATACAGCAATGAACATTGGTTGTGGTATGAATGTTCTTGCACAAGGACATATTATTTCTAACTGTGGTGGACATGTTCTTGCTGCAAAGAAAAACTTTGATATTCCACACCCAACAAGAGAAGGTTATCGTTTAAGACATACTTGCCCGGAAGGTCCATCAAATGATGTTTATTTCAGAGGCAAAGTTTTAAATAGAAAAGAAATTATCTTACCAACATACTGGAAAGGGTTGGTTGATTGGACTACGATTACTGTCAATCTAACTCCTATTGGTGCCCACCAAAACATTATTGTAAAAAGAATTGATGAAGATAAAGTATATCTTCAATCTAGTGGAGGGATGCCCATTCATTGTTTCTATCATATCTTTGCAGAAAGATCTGATGGAGAAAGATTAATTCCAGAATATGAAGGAGAAAGTCCTGCAGATTACCCAGGAAACAATGATGAATATTCTGTTTCTGGATACCATTACGACAAAAGAGAGGTTAAATCATGAGCGCAGGAGAATTTATACCAGGAACACCTGGAAAAGATTGTAGTGAAAAACCAGGTGGTTGGGGAATCCCATCAACATCTTTTCAATATATTTGGAAAGGTGATATTGATGAGGACGATTATCCAGAAGATGCATGTAAACCAAGATATCATAAGACAGCACAAATTGATGAATTGCAAGTCAATACAAATTTAACATCACCAAAAGCAACTATTCCAGATATAACGGGAGTAGCGAGTGGTAATAAATTACTTTCTAATTTTGACATTCCTCACGTTAGAGATGATAAAAAAAGAATTCGTCACATCGTTGCTGAAGGACCGGAACCAGGAATTTATGTCAGAGGTAAATTAAAAGACTCAAATACTATTACATTACCTGAATATTGGGACGGTCTTATTGACCCAGAAACTATTACTGTGACTCTTACCCAGATTGGATACTCGCAAGATCTTATTGTAGATAGTGTTGAGTGGGGAAAAGTTGTCAATATTAGATCTGGTAGTGGTACAACTATTAATTGTTATTATGAAGTTTGGGCTGCAAGATGGTTAAATCCAATGAATCACGATGAAAAACTTCATGTTGTATATGAAGGAGAAACTCCTAATGACTATCCTGGTGGCAATGAAAACTTCCTTGTTGGTGGATGGGATTATGATCGACGTGAAACCAAGTGGAGGATTCCAGAAGACAAGACCGATTCCGTAAACCTTGACAAAAGGTCCTGACCGTCGTATAATAAGCAGGTAATCAAACGAACCCCATGCAAGACGACTACCTCACACGCTGCGTCGTGGACCCCGTAAAACGTAAGTTCTATCTGTATTCTGAGCAGGGTGACGAGAAGGTTCTTGATTGTGAAACCGTGGACCAGTTCATGAGTGTACTGGAACTGTGTCGTGCTGTGCTTGATGAAGACACACTTGCGTATGCGTCTCCAGTCTGAGGG
>Ga0181369_1000212_pt1 | contig 16639 bp, 2 predicted proteins | sample LowvirmetaG_8_FD_130088 | JGI IMG/M metagenome (GOLD analysis project Ga0181369, IMG submission 130088) | Marine viral communities from the Subarctic Pacific Ocean - Lowphox_04 viral metaG | ecosystem: Environmental > Aquatic > Marine > Oceanic | place: Subarctic Pacific Ocean | collected 2015-11-29 | reverse complement strand
ATTACAAGTGGTTGTTTTTTTTGGCAATTTTGTATATTTGACGGAGTTTCTACTGGCGTATTTACTAGTTCTATAGTGACTCCTAGAGATACTTGGTCGAGTGTATCTCCATCTTCATTGAGTCATTCTAAACTAACCGTATTTGAGTTTGCAAGTTTAAACGAATTAGAATTATTTTATAAAAAAGTTGCATTCAGTGATCCATCAATCAATACAAATTTCATAGAGACTAGAATACAAGAAAATAGAATTGTTGGACCACTTTCAGATAGTGTTGAAATTTCTAAAATAAGTAGAGATAATAATTTTGTTGTTGTCGAATTAACGCAAGAATTAAACTTAACCACTGGCAATTTTGTCAATATTAGTGGAGATATTACTTCTAACTCTTCAATTAATTCAATTTACATTGGTGAAAAGAAAGTATCCTCAGTACCAAATAGAAGTTCATTTGTCTTTTCTCTTTCTGCTTCTGATATTACTTCTTTAAAATCATTAGAAGGAACTGGACAAGAAGATATAATAGAATACACCAATCCTTCAGCAGAAGTTGAAGTCGAAATTGATACTGTAGAATCTGCATCTCCGTATATCTTCAATATTTCCATGAGATCTACTTTTGGAATGTGTGGTATGCATGCTGATGGAGCACGGGCGACTGGGTTTAAGTCAATGGTCGTAGCTCAATATACGGGAATTAGCCTTCAAAAACTTGATAGTGCATTTGTTAAATATAATGATGGAACTGGTCAGTATCAATCTGGTAGTAATACAGAAACGTTACATACTGATGGAGATGCAATTTATTCTCCATTAGAAAGAAGTTACCATATCAAAGCATCTAATCGTTCTGTAATTCAAGCAGTTTCTGTGTTTGCTGTTGGTTTTGCAGATCACTTTATTGCTGAAAATGGTGGAGATTTATCTATAACGAATTCTAATTCTAATTTTGGATCAAATGCAATCAGATCTATTGGATTTAGTGAAAAATCTTTCAGTAAAGATTCTTTTGGAAGAATTACTCATATTATTCCTCCAAAAAATATATCCTCTACTGAAAGTAACTATTATTGGGAATCTTTTGATGCAGAATTGACAAAAAATGATCCAAGTAAACTTTATCTTAATGGAAGAACTGCAGAAGTAGGAATTACGAATGGTGGTACAGGATTTGTAACTACAAACCCAGTAAATGTATTCCAAAATGGTGATCAAGTACCAAACGTTAGTGTTAGTATAACTGCGTCAAATGGAGTAATTACTGATATCACCTTTGTAAGTGTTTCAGGTTATGGAAATCTTCAACCAGGAGACGTGTTGACAATTCCGGCAGCATCTGGTTCTGGCAATATTGATTGCACCTTTGTATTTGGTGATACATTAACAACTAATATTGGAACTTATACTATTGGTGCAAAGAATTTAAATATTGATGGTGCTCCTGCGGATGAAGTTGTTACAGTACCATTATTTGCAGATGAATCTGCCACTGTTCAAACAAATCAAACTGCAATTATTAATACTTCCGGTAATATATTTGATTATGACCACGTTAACGATAACTGGTATATTAATGTAAATTCTGGAGTAGAAAATCAAATTTACACTGCATTAAATACTACTAGATACGGAACCGATAGTATTCAGTCAACTCCATCATCTTTCATCAAAAGAATTAATGATGAAAGAGTTGATGATGATAAAATTTATAGATTACGTTACGAAACAACTAGTGGACCTGGTGGTGTTGATATTGATCCCCCATCATTCCCACAGACTGGTTATGTTATTCAACCAAAAAAAGGAATTAATATTCTTGGAGTAGGGGATCGTTACACTGATGCATCAAATCTTTTATTATTGAATAAAGAAATTATTTCAAATGAGGCAATTGCAAGATTTAATAATGCAAACAGTGGATCTGAAGTAACAGATATAGATGAGTGCAAAGATGATTTAATTTCAATTATTGAAACGATTGCACATGATATTAGATACGGAGGAACATTAAAGACAGTCGAAGGTGCTAATTTATATACAGGTAGTCTTGGTAGTTTTGAGACTCAAAGAAGTAATACTGTTGAAATTATTAATAGTGTCGATGCGACATCTTCTGATCCTGAATATGATACAAATCTTACCAATAATTTTAGAGGTTTGAAATGGATGATGGAAAACATCATCAATAATGGTGTGACAGATAGTAATACCGTAAATGCTAAACCATATGGAACTATTCTTACACTAAATGCTCCAAAATATATTAATCAAACTCAAGAAGAGCAATTAATAAATACTACTAGTGGTTGTTCTAATGTAATTTCAGCATCAAATACATTAGTAGACATTTATATTACAGCAATTGGAACGGACGGTAATCCAGGAAATTCTACTACTGCAGAAACATTTACAAATGGAGCACCATCTGAAACTATTAATGGTGTAGTCAGAAATATATATGAAAGAATTTCAGGTCACGAATATAATGATGTATACTATGTTTATGAAGTAGAAGAAGTAGTTCCATATGATAAAACTACTGACCTTGGAGTATATTACTTAACAGTCATTAAAGGTTCTGTTGGAGTATCTGATGGAATTCTTGCAAACAACACATATAAATTGAGTCAAAATATTGATTCTTTATATCCAAAAATTGATATTGATAACATTATCAGTGATCCAATTATTTCAAAAAGTGTTGCAGATTTTATTACTATCGGCAAAGTTAAAACTACTGATGGTAGATCTTCCAGTAATATCGAAGACGATTCATTCAGTATTACTAAAGAATCAATTTCTACATTTCTTGATGAGTATTTGAATAATGAATTGGAGTGGTTGTGGACTGGAAAAGAAACAACTAACACAAATGTAACCAATGATGTTTATCCCAATAGTAGTGATGGTTCATCAGGAGCAACTACTATTACACTTCAATCTGGAAATGGTAATGCTGAATCGAGAAAGATTCTAATCAACCCAGCAAGTGAATTCTTATCTTTTGATGTAGAACTTCGTAGACCTTCTACAATTAGATCGGGTAATCACACATTTGAATATGTTGGTTTTGGACCAGGTAATTATTCTACGGCATTCCCAATTAGACAGAAAAAAATTCTATCTAACGATGAACAAAAATATGCACAATCATTAAAAGAAGCAGGTGGTATTGCATTCTATTCTGGTCTTAATTCAAATGGTGATCTTTACATTGGTAACACAGTTATCAATGCAGTTACTGGTAAAACAACTGAAAATGAAATTAGTGAACTTAAAACATTAACAGTCATTGATTCATTTAATGTTATTGGTGGTTCTAGTAATACCATTGCTACTAACTTCCAATCTCCTGTAAACTTTACTAGTAATATTCTTGGTGAAGGTGGAGATTACGTATTCACTAATATTCAATTAAGAAATTCATCTGGATTTACTTCTAAATTAACCGCAGTTGCTGATGAGATTAATCTTCCCTCTAATGATAATTCAACTGATGGTGATTTTGCATTCAATTTGAATGCTAGTAATGGTACTCATATAGGACACATCAGAACTTCTCAAACTGAGTGGAGACCAAGTGGATTGATTGGAGTTGAGAAGATTCATTCATATAAGAATGGATCAGATTTTACTCTAAATGTTGGTTCTGATTTTCAAGATAATCTTTCTATTCAGAATGCAGTTAATTTGAACTATGATCTAGATGTAACTACTAATCAAAGAATAGGATCTTATCTTGACATTGGTCATGCTGCTGATGCTGCGATTGATTCAAATTCAGCATCAAAGCAAACTAAATTACAAATTACGGATAATCTTAAGTCTCCATCAATTGTACCAACATCAAATACTATTGAAATTATCAAAATTGATAGCAATGCGAATCATAATTTTATTAAATGCAAAGATGAGTTTGACGATGAATTCTTCGCAGTAGATACATTAGGAAATGTAAGAATTCCATCTACTGCTGATTATGGACTTGCTACTAGAGCATGGTCGTTGACACTCACTGTTGATACAATAGGTTCTCCATCAGATAATAAGTGTTCAATTACATCATTACAAGAATCAGTCTATAGTCAAGAAAATAATGGAACTGATGCGGTAGGCCCAAATGGAATTAAGGTTCCAATATTCCAAGGAACTTCTCTAATTGGAAATGAACAAGCTACTAACCTTACAGGATTTGTTAATAAAATTACACAAGATTTAGGTGACTTTAAATATATTGGAACACCGGGTCAACTAACACAATTTACATCTAATCCAAATTCTGTTTTAGTATTTGTGAATGGAGTTCTGCAAGATCCTTATATAGATTATGTATTTAGTGGTTCAGAATTAATATTCTCTGGTGATGCACCAGAGAATGGTGATAGGATTTTAATTCGTGGATTAGCGACTTGATAAATAAAACATAAGGGATAGTATAAGGTAGATGGCATTAACCAGAATTACTAAAAACGTCATTAAAGACAGTACGATTACAGAAAGTAAGTTTGAAAACACTTATCTTGATGCCGAGGCATCTGATATTGCCCAACAAAGTATTACATTTCAATCAGCAGTAATATTTAAAATTGGTTCTAGTGGCATTGAATATTTAACTGCTGATGCAACTACTGGAATTGTAACTTTACAAAGTTCACAAAATAATTCTACTGTATTAAATATTCCTACTGGCAGTATTGCAGTTTCTGGTAATATAACTGTAAGTAATGGTACAATTAGAGGTCCAAAATTATCCTTTGGTGATGGAAATGTAAATACACCTTCTTTATATTTTTATAATACTGGAAATGCCACCACAGGATTTTATAGAGAATCATCTCCCAACAATGCTATTTCAGTTGCTATTGGTGGTGTAAAATCTCTTGGAATTTCACCAGAAGTAATTAGTCTTGGTTCTAATAAAATTGATATCCTAACAACTGCAGGAAATTATACGGAAATTATTGGGTTTGATACTTCAAATAATTCCAATACTTTAGGTGGAATTAATAAAAAATTAAGTATAAAAGTTGCAGATGCTGATGTAATTAATATTAGATCCGTTGACAATAATGATGATAATTACACTGGAGATGAAAAAAGGGTTGGTATTAATGTAAATAACCCAACGGCAATGCTTGACGTTGGTGGAATAATAAAAGCATCTCAATATGAGGGTATTGGTGAATCATCTCTTCCTGTAGTACCAATAACTAAAGGTGGAACTGGTCTCAGTAATATTGGTATTTCTGAACAACTCATTAGAGTCAATGCCGCAAGAACTGGATTTGAATATTATACTTTCAAAAGTGGAGATATTAATAATCTAGGATCATTTAATGTTTCTGGTGATTCATCGATTTATAAAGTTAATGGATATGGCGAAACTACTTTTGAAGGAGTGTCAGGTTTTTTACAATTAAGTTTAGATAGTGTTTCTTCTTGGAGAGTTGGTCAAGATATTAAAATATTTGGAATAAATACTAAAAATCTTAATGAATATAGTAGTAGTGGTAGTAATTCTGGACAAAATTTGTTCAATCAGTGGAAAGATAATCAGATCACAGCAACCTTAAATAAAGTTACTCCAAATGGATCCGATTCATCTTCAGTAGTAAAATATTTCTATTATGCCGCACTTCTTAATACTAAAACCGGTGTTGTTTCTAGTTTAACACCACTAATCCACGATGCACCACCAGGAGAAGGTACTGCTTATGTTGTAAACTTTCCCCTTGGAAATTTCAATAACAGCATTTATAATACAGTTCCATTGGCAAGACCCACTTCGTCAAGTCATGCTGTATTATTGTATAGAAAAATTAAGTTTATTACTGGCAATCCTACTCCAGTGAATGATAGAGATGGAAATTTGATTAGCGGACATAATGACAGATTAAATTTAATTTCAATAATTGGTCAAAGAGATATTGGTAATACAAATAATGCCAACTTTATCTATCAAGATTATGGTCCATTTAATAGAACTACATGGAGTGACTTAAATGATGATGGTACTTATAGTTACAAGTACCAAGAAATGTCTAACATTAAAGTGTCATACACCGATGAAGATATATCTGATGATAAACCAAGTATTCCTGGATGGACTATAAGGACTGTTCTTGAGATTGATGAAAATCCTAATAATCCGTCATTAACTGTTTCAGGCAGTACTAATTCATCTGTAGATGAAACTAATTTGACTATACTTGATACCTATGACGGTGTTTCGTATTTACGAGGTGCCGATGAAAATACAGAAGTACCTTCAGAATTAGTTAGATCATCAGAAGTTTATCCACGTTACAATGATATTCAGATATGCCATGATGATACTCTTGGAATTCAAACTGCAATTGATCAACAATTAATAAGAGGACTGAGATCTCTATTTTTGATTGGAGGTACATATCTTGTACGAAGATTGACTATTCCAAGTAATTTTTCATTAATTGGTTCAGGTAAGGCATCTATACTCAAAAAACAATACTTTGATAATGATTTTGAATTAAATACTGGTGCGATAGAATATAATAGAACTTATGCTCTGTTATGGTTGAGAAATCCTGTAGATACTTTAGGTGCTGATTCTGAAAGTACATCTCAACCAATCAATAATGTAACTGTTCGAGATCTGGTTATTGATGGAAATTACAATTCTAATATTAGATTTGGTTTAAAGACTGAACCAAATTCAAATACTTTAGTATATGCCGATGATATTAGCAATGCTAGTTTTGCGAGTTTAGATATTAAAAATTCTATTGGTGATGCAATTACTGCGAAAAAATCATCAAGATTGTCAATTCAAAATTGTAACATTTTAGAAAATTCTCTTACATATCAAACATTTGACATACCACTCCAAGCAACTGATAGTAGTGTACTAAAAGTTTCTGATACTACATTTTTATCAAATCCTGGTCCAGTTGACATTACTACAACAGAAGTTGTAGCATTTAATTCTTGTATTATTAGAAATTCTGGTACAGGTCTTAGGATATTTGGTGCTAGAAGTATCAATACGGAAAATAATTTAATTCTTGGTCCAGACGATGAATGGATTCCAACAGAAGATATTTATGACAGTGATTATAATTCTGTAAATATTACGTGTGATAAAACAACTGGAACTGGAACTGGCGGAAAAATTAAATTTACTTATCTTGAAAATAATGTTGCAAAAGATCTCACAAATACAACAGTAAGAACTTCTGTATATAAAGTAAAAATTGATACGAATGGAACTGAAAAAATTGATGGTGGTCCTCTTGTCTATAGATTAAATGATAACCCGGTTAACGCTGAAACTTCTGTATTAAATAGTCAAATAACTGATGGTGTAAACGGAGGGGTAGAAATTAGTATTCCATCTGCTAGTGGACAATTTGATGAAGATCCTGAAGGTTATGATGCATCATTGACTACTGGTAAAGCAGTACATGTAATACCATACCGAAAAACTTTGCAAACTGGAATTAATTATAATTATCTCATATATACATTAGTTGGAGATGAGACAGTAGCAGTTGGTGGTGCAGATAATTATATGATTACAGGGGCTACGGAATATGATGGAATAAGAGAAGAATATGTAATTTCTATTAAATTTGAAAATCTTACAGATTTTGAAGAGGGTGATGTCATTACATTAAGAGAACATAATACTGTATATAATTTACCGCCTAACTTAACTGTTGCTAAAATACAATTTAATTCTTCTGTAAATTCCTGGACATTACGTTTGCAATATAATGCAGCAAACAACGCAACATTTAATGGATATCTTGGGAATAACAATACACCCGACAGATTTGACCAGAACTCATTGACAATTACTGCATTAAACAACGGACCACAAAATTCGCAAGATTATAAAGGATATATAGAGAAGAGAAGATCATTTACTATCGCTAAAGGTATAATCGGAGTAGTCTAAAAAATGCCACAAAATACTAATGTAAACAATAATTCTGCCGTAGTAGTTGTCGGCAGAACTGCTCCAGTTCCTACCGGTCAACAATCAGCAGATAAATCTATTCCCGTCGTCATAGCATCAGATCAAGAAGCGATTCCTGTCGAAGAACAAAATAAACAACAGTCTGAAGTTGCATTATCTTTACTTGGTATACCTAGAGCTGAAGTTGCTCTTGGAATTTTTGCAGACGTTAATACTTACGATGTCAATCCTTCAGAATGGTCTGCAATTCCAGAACAAACAACTACTATTCTAAGTACGGATAGAATAGATTTTGATGGTATTGGAGGAGAACAAGATTGGGGGTTGAGTCATATTCCATCCGAGGCAGGTGCATTAATCGAAGCACCACCAACAGAGACTGCTATTCTTACTTCCAAAAGATTTTTTAGATATCAACCTGGACGTGTATCCGCAGGTACTTTTGGTGTTAAATTCGGACCTTCACCTTATACGACAATTACTCAGTCTGATGAATATCCTACTGGAACCCCTGGAGAAGATTATCAACTAGATGATCGTGATCAACAAGTACGTCACCCAGCGATCAAAAAATATGGGGTATTTGATAATTTTGATGGTTATTTCTATGAAAGTATCAATGAAAGTATTGGAGATAATTTCTGTTGTGTAAGAAGATCACAGTCTCTAATACAACAGAAATCACAATATTTCTTCTATAATCCAGATGAAACTGCAGATAACGTAAGGCAATTTGGCAGTAGGCAATTTGAAGATTATGGTAATATGGAATTACCTGGTCAATATTATAAGTATCATGGAGATGCTGTAATTCTTCGCGATGGTCTTGTTAATATTCACGCATCTTTATTCGATCCAGGACTTTTAAAAAAGAAAAGAAATATTGGCATTTCTAGTATTGATGATGATACAAGTAACTGGATTGAGATGGATACTGTTGAGCAAAGTATCACAGGATTTACTTACAACAATGTAACTGGTAGAGCAACAGTAACTACTGCTGGTGATCATGGTTATAATAATGGAGATAGCGTTACACTGAAGGATATTCTTCTTGAATGTAATACCGGTCAAAAGTTATATCCAAATAAGTATTCTAGAAAATTCTTCCAAGTAGAATCAATTTCTGGTAATGAATATACCATCCATGTAGGTATTTCTGATAAAGATGGTCAGGCACTTTCAAGTGGAATCACATTTACTACTACTGAAGTTAGTGGTGGAACTATCAGAGAAATGACTGCTAGTTCTAATGGTTCTGATTTATTGATCACTGCCATTGATAGAACTAGTGTTGCTGAACTTAGAGAAGTTGGTCTTCTTGAAGTTACTGTGAATGCAGAACATAATTTAAAAGAAGGTGATCATGTTCAATGGACTGAAGGTGCAAATTGGTCAGGACAGACTGCCAATAGTGGTGAATATCCAGATATAAATGCCACCACTGCAGGACGCACTCAGCAAAAATACTTCCAAGTAAGATGGGTCAAAAACTCTAAAACATTTACAATTCAAATTGGAGATCCGGCATTCTCTGAACTTGATGTTAACGCAGAATGGACAGATAGTGGTAAATTCCAAAAGGTAAATTCATTTGCTAAAAATTCTGCAAATGATATTTCAACAGTTAGTTATAATCCAGAAACTGGTAAAATGATCATCGACACTGGTGGTACTATTGCTGGTCTTGGTGAAGGTGATTTTGTTGAACTTGCAGATATTCAGACTAAGTGTTCCTATGGTAGTAAAGTATATCCTGCAAAGGATGATGAAGATACATTCCCAATCATCAATGTAACTAGTAATACATATCAGTTTGATTTATTTAAATCTACTATTGTCCACACTCATAAAGCAGCAGGAGTTAGTGGAAGAAGTAGTAATTTAGGATTGAGAAAAGGTTGTGGTATATATTATTACAAAAATGGTCAACAAACTAATAAAGTTGATGGTGGAATTTATTATGTAAGAGATATTCTTGGCAAGAGAATTAAATTATCTGAAGTTCCTGATAATGGATTGACAAGTGACACAGAATCAGGTGTATTTGCTTCAACCAAAATTGGTGATATTAAACTCTTAGCATCTGGAAATCCATCTGAAGAGTATAAGTTAACTCCTATTATTTCTGGATCATCATATGATCCTACTACTGGTTTATTTGTATTTAATTTTGCTGATCCTCACGGATTAATAACTGGTGATAAGATTAGAATTGATGATTTCTCTATTGGAGTTGATTGTAGCACTCAATATACAAGTGGTCTCACTGTTACTGCAGGACAATTTGTTAAAAATAATGGACTTGTTTATGAGGCAGTGAATGGTGGTACTACTGCAGATGTTACTGGTCCAGTACATACTTCAGGAAATGTTACACTTGATAGTATTGAATGGAGATTCCAATCAGATGAACCAGTTAAGTATTATCCAAGACCATACAATGCATCTCCGGCAGCAGGTCTTCCTAATAAAGATCCGGCGTCAGGCAAGTTCTTAAATGTTACTTACGATACTGATAATTCATTCAGCGTACAAGTATTACCACAAACACCTTCTAGTGATGTAAACGCAACAACGTCACTCACATTTTCTCCAAACTCTATCACTGTAGAGAAAACCAGACCATATATTGTTACGCCTGCACCATTTATTTTACCTGACACCGAAAGCAATCGATATTTTGGTCAATATTTACCTACCAATAAGAGTGATAACTCAAGTTGGATACAAAATGCATTTGGATGTTTCCCATACAAATATGTAGATGGTGGAACCACAATTGGTTATATTAATACAGGTGTTTTACTTTCTGATGTTTCTAAAGCAGGAGACCTTAAGGGAGAAATTGATTTTGTAAATAATAAATTATTGAAAGACTGGGTATACAACCATGTAGACCCTAGATATTGGTCAGTATATGAATATAGAGTTCCTCGCTCAAGATTTTCTGGCGAAAAAGTTGACGGTCAAGAAAATAATGACGTATTATTCTCTGATGTTGTATTTTCATCAGGAGTACAAAAATTTCCTGGCGAAGAAGTAGTAGATTTAACAACGGGACAAGATACCTTAACAAGAACTTCAAATTGGAGGTTAAATCCAGAGAACGTTACCATGTATAAGATTGAGTTCTCATGGTACGGTGCTGTGGGTGCTCTATTCCTTGCCTATGTGCCTCTAGACAACGGCGAAGCACGTTGGGTGAGGGTACACCACCTAAGAGCGTCAAACCAGTTGAAGGTGTCTTCTCTGGGCAATCCTACGCTTCCCATTACCTATATGGTTTATGGTGGAGGTACTGAAAAGTGTTATGGTTATAAAAATAGTGGCAGACAAGTTAACTATATTGCAAATTCTAATTCTTATTCTGAATTCCTTGTTAAATATGGTGCGTCGTACTATATTGATGGTGGGGATAGAGGAACAGTAAGACTGTTTAACTATGCAACTCCAACGCAAGAAGAAGTGTTTGGTAACAAATTGAGATATACTATTCCAGTTTCTGATCAATTTGGTACTGGTGATCCTGCTAATGGTGATCCATTACCTCATCTAGTTATTAGTAATTCAACTCAACCTGTAGCTAATAATAATTTAAATATTTCTGCAGAGAATTATACTGTGTTCATGGGAGCAACAGTTATTACCCCAAATAAAGATCCTAATATTAAAATTGTTTGGGTTACTGCTCCAGATAATAGTAATCCTGGTAAGATATATTTATCACGACCAATATCAGACACTCAGGCATCTACCCAATTTGATATTATTTTAGATAGACCAAAAATTCTCATGGGATTGAAATGTAGAGAGGAAGTTAATAGTGTTAGAAATAGAATTCAAATTTATCCTACTAGACTTTCTATTGGCAACTCTGGCAATTTTAGTACAATTAAATTAATAAAAAGTCCTAAGTTTCAAACTAAAGATGTTACCCAAGGTAGTTTTACTACAAATTATAATATAGGAAATGCATTAAGTATTGGTTCTATTGGCAAAAATACTGCTCTTGATTCTACTTTAATAACAAATCCTGATTTCTTGGAAGATCTTGGAAGTGTATTTGGATATTTTCGAGGAGCATTTGAAGGAAGTAATATAGTTTCTACTATATTTGGAAAACTTAGTAAAGATGCTAGTGGAATTTACAGTTTTGCAGCAGACGAAAAAACTAATGCAAATATTTTAATTTTTGGAGACTTTTTAAAGGCAGGAGAATACTTATCACCCAATCCAACCAATATTAGTGGTTCTGAGGTAAATCCAACTGATACTCCATTAGCAGCATTGTCTGCTATTGCTATTAATACAGAGCAAAGAACTCCAATTCCAGGGACCGGGCAACAAATTACTACAATATATACACCATCTAATAGTGGAGAACAGTTTGAATTGCAGCAATTCTTTGATTATAATAAAGACTATCTTTCATTCCCTTTAACGAATGAAATTGAGACTCTATATATTACAGCAACTGAAAATAGTCTTTACGATTCAACCAATGAGGCTACAACAATTACTGCTGCGCTTACCTGGGAGGAACAATAATAAATGTCTGGAAATGAGTTTGATATTAAGTTTGGATATAACAAACGATCAGCAGCAAGACAAAATTTAGAAATTATTTTAGTAGATGTACAGGGGACTCGATTAGTTGATGGATCTAATTCTCCTCTGATTACTGAAATTGAAGGATTTGTTTCTAGTGAACTAACTTCCGATAAGGCGGTATCGATACTTTTACCTACAGTTCCCGAACAAACTACTAAATTCTTTTCATTTATTTTTGCAGATGAATTTGAAATACAGCCAAAAGTATTTCAACCCAATGGTGCTTTACAATCAAATGCATTCATCAGACTTATCAATCCAGAAAAAACTTGGCAATTTTTAGTCGTTGGATTTGTTATCGATGCTCCTACGGGTAATGAAATATTAGATGAAAATGGTATTCGTAGTGGTTATGAATTTGAAAAATTTAAAATTATTCAAATTACACAAGAACCAGAACAATCTGATGGAAAACTTCGGGTTAGACTTGATGTTGAGCAAAATCCAACCAACTTAAATACCATAAATTATATTAGAAGAGTAATTTCAAAAAGAAGAACTGGAACTCTTAAAATTGAAGAGCAATTTGCTTCTACTTCAGAAGTTAGTACGTCTCTTCTTGGTATTGATAGAGCAGAAACTCAATTAGGATTATTTTCTAATGTATCTACTTACGGATTTGATACAGATTCTTTTGTATTTTTTCCAGATAATCCTTCTAATGGTCCTAGACAATGGATTAATAGACAAACTGAAAGTGGTATTGCACATTATCCTGCAAAAGTAGAAGAAGTAAGACGTGAAGGTGCCCTACGATTGTGTGCATATCCAGTCCCATACAATTTTCCATATCCACCATTAACACAAAATTTTATTAATGGGGAAGATGTTGGCGGTTTATTTCGATCTGATAGTTGGAAAAAATGGCAAAATTTTCTTAAACTTGGAAAAAGTTTATACGAATTTTATAAAAATTTAAGAGATTCTCAAGTATCTTCGCCTGATAATTTTTCAAAATATAATAGTTTTTTAGATAGGTTTATACCAGCAATCAATTTATGGGATGACGACACCTATTATTTTAGTTCAAATTATGGCAGCAATCTTGACAATTATTATAGAAAAATTTCTATTTGGACTGATACATTTAATAAAATTGTTGCTGGTACATTAAAAAATCCTGTATCTTTTGCAGATATTGATTTTACTTTTCTTGCTTCAGCATCTATAGTTTTGAGAGGGACAGGTACTGATTTATCTGTTGTGGATGGAGGAAGTGGTAGTGTCTCAACAGAAGAGGAAGCAAACAATGCTGTATTTCCAACTGTTTTAGATTTTAATCCATTTTTAGAAACTTGGAGAAATACTATTTGGACTGACGGTACAACATCAGGAGGTGAAACAGGTTCAGACGACTTTACTCCAGGTTATGGTCCAACAGGAGATCATTATGTTCTTTTACAGTCTAGACAAGCGTTTAGATATCAACCAGGAAGGATTAGTGGATATACTTATGGTACGAGAGCAACATTAGAAGAAGATGAAGGTGATAATACTGCAGAATGGGGAATTTTTAATGATTTTGATGAATATGTATTTAGAAGAGAAGGAGCTAATTTTTATATTGTAAGAAGATCTGTAGTTCAATATGAATTACCATTATTACAAGAATTAGGTCTTGCTGATTCAGATGGAAATATATTTAATGAGTTTGTAAGAACTTATACTAAAACTATTTCTGGCACTGATTATATTATACAAGAAATAAAAATCCCTAAAGAAAAATTTAATGGTGATAGTTTAAATGGTAATGGACCTAGTGGTTATCTATTAACTACAAATGAGATTACCATGTATAAAATTGAATTTGGTTGGTATGGAGCTATTGGTCTAAGATTATATGCATATATTCCCGTAGAAAATGGCGAAGCAAGATGGATTGTTGTTCATACTTTTGTTATTGAAAATAAATTGATGGAACCTTCAATGGGAGATCCATTTTTCAAATTTAAATATGAACTTAAAATTGGATCAGGTCAAGGACCGGGATTAACACAACCTCAATATCTTTATAAGTATGGTACTTCGATGTATATCGATGGTGGAGATGAAGGCACTGTTTCTGTTTACAGTGAAACCTCAGATGTAACATCTTTACCAAACACCGGAGAATTTGTTTCAGTTTTTGGTATATATCCTAAAAAAAATATTGTAAGCGGAGGGAAAACTTCTGCAGGAAACTCAGTTAGCATCCCAAATAAAAAAATTATCACCCCCAAACAAATTTCTATAACTTGTGATGGATTTGCAGAAATAACTTTGGTTACTTGTAGAGGATGTATAGAAAGTAGTTTCTTATACTTGCCAAAAATTATCAGTGAAGTCAATGGTGATATTCGTAAAATTAAAAAGTTACCACTTGGTCAAACATCTAATAGTTTGACTTTATCAGAAATTACAATTACCACTAGTAATTCCAGTACTAGTTCAACTTCAATTGAAACTACAGATCTGGATATTCAGTATTTACGACCAGGTGATTATTTACTAGAAAATATATCTGCAAGTATTACACAAACTAGAATTGAAAGTATTACTGAAAGTTCTGGCACATATACTATTACATTTACAGATGCACAAACAATTGCAAGTGGATTTGATTTAGTGTTCCAACCAACGTTTATTATTTCTGATGATGATAGAAAATTATTTGGGTTTGATTACAATGACTTTGAATCAAAACTTATATACGAAAGTGGAAATGTGAAATTATATAATACTTACCTTAATAACAATGTAACTGGTAATTTTAATGAAACTGTGGGATTATTGCAAAGAGTTATAGATGATGTATATAATATCAACACTGAAAGAGTATTAGATCCTACAAGAATTGTTTCAGATGTATCTACAACCCCGTTTACACCTGGAGATATATTTGGAATTGAGACAGAAACTTTTGACGTAAGATTGTCACAATTAAAAGCAGTTGCTGCTTCTAATATACCAATATCAGGACCAACCTCAAGAATTAATTGGTTAAATACAACTAGTAAAAGAGATTATAATAGTATTCCAGAATATGAAATTGGGTTTACTCCTTTTGAACCAATATTAAGTAGTGATCAACTTATTGGATGGAAAAGTTATGATGGAACTCCAATACAAGAAACTAGAAATGGGAATCAAGTTAATAGAATTGTATTAAATAAATCAGAGTATATAAGTGTCTCGTGGCATCAATATTCAACTACTTATAGTACGCGATATGGTACTGAGTCTGGAGAAAATTGGAGAAGTAGAGTTTTACCTTTAACACAAGATTTCAGAGTAAGTAGTCCTGCGGGAACTGATTCTGGGAGATGCTCAGAAGCAGTTATTGAGAAATTGCCTCCAACCACTGTACAGGTTACTGAAATTCAAAGTAGTAATCTTCCCAATACAGCAGATGTTTGGGATGATTTTACAGATGACACTGATCTTAGTAATTATTTAAATTCTTCTACCCATTTTTTAAAGTCAAGTTCTGCAAATATTAATACTTCTCCTAATCCTGAAGGAGGTCAGATTGCTGTAATCAAAAATAACGTTCCAATATTCAATTTTTATGATAATTTGGGTCAATTTCAAACATGTAGATTTAGAGGTCCAGAAAAAAGTTATAAAGAAACACAGCAGTTGGATGGGGTAAATGTTGAGGTAACAATTAGAGTAATTCCAATTAGTATTAGTATTGAACAATCATATGAAGATCAAAATCAAAACACACAAATTATAACCAATTCTGGGGATTCTTTTATAATTGGTTACACAAATGTAACAATTAAAGGATGGTATAGTCAAGGAAATAGATTCGATAGACCAAATTCATATTCTACAACTACTAATGGCACAGGAGTTTTTAACTATAATGCATATCCATTATATCCAATCGTACTTATGAGAGATAACTCTGAATTAAGATCTGTAGAAATTTCTGATAAAAATTTTCTTGGAGATATTACTTCGTATAATCCACAATGGAAAGTTAACTATAATAGTAATAACAATCCAATGATCAATTATACTATCAATACAAACTTAGAAACTGGGCAACTGAATGTAAATGGTATAGGAAGTATCACT
>Ga0181369_1000211_pt1 | contig 16682 bp, 13 predicted proteins | sample LowvirmetaG_8_FD_130088 | JGI IMG/M metagenome (GOLD analysis project Ga0181369, IMG submission 130088) | Marine viral communities from the Subarctic Pacific Ocean - Lowphox_04 viral metaG | ecosystem: Environmental > Aquatic > Marine > Oceanic | place: Subarctic Pacific Ocean | collected... | reverse complement strand
CCACCTTTAGCCATTTTTTTAGCTTGTTGCATTCTATATACTGCACCTGCTACTTTATCACCAACTTCTTTTGCTTCGGCAGGACTATATGTTTTACCATATTGATTTTGAAATTTTTTAGGTACTTTTTTCCCGACATAACTCTTAGCAACTTTTTTAGCTAAACCATCAAATCCAATTTTACCACCTTTAGCCATTTTACCCGTTATGTAAGATGGTTTTTTTATACCGACTACTCTATTATTAGATACTTTTAATTTATCATCTATAAATATGTTAAAATTTTCACCATCTATAATAGCGTAGGTTTGACCATTTTCTAATTGAGAAACATTTTTGTATTTTTTATGAATATCTTTTATGTTTTTGGAATCAACAGAAATCATACCACCTTTAGCCATTTTTATTTTAGCATCTTTAGTTTCCAATTCTGTAATGTCTCCATTACCTTTTATCATACTCATTGTAAATGCATCAATTTCACCGCCTTTTTTGAAATTATATATTTCATTCATCTCTAATCTGCCATATCCTTGATTTTGTAATTCATCAGATAGTTTTCTTTTAAAATTAGCAAGAAAATATCTTTTTTTATCTTTATCTTTTGAAAGAGCAACCTCATAATCAAATAATGGCTTTGCTAAAGTGTGATAATTAACATCTTCTAAACTCTCCGCATATTTTTCAATATCCTTCATTGAGGTTTTATCATTAATTTTCTTACCATACATTAACATTCCTTCGTAATCAAAGTCCTCACTCCACATATCACCAACTTTATATTTCTTCACTAAACCACCTTTTTTGTATTTTAATCCATATTGTTTTCTTAAATCACGAGTAGAATTATGAATACGAGACGAACTATCTTTCAACTCAATCATTCTTAATATATCTTTATCAGAAGGGTTTTTTTCTAAAAAATCATTTCCCACATAACCTGTGGCAAATTTCTTAACCATTTCTACTTTTTTGGCTTCTGATTCACTAAGTTTACCCCCTTTAGCCATTTGTTCTTCATAAATATCTACATCCTTTTCTTTTCTCATTTCATGAATTGCCCCTCCGTGTTTAAATACAGCATCTGAATTTGCAATACCTAATTGCATGATGTCTCCATTATCTCTTAAAGTAGTAGCACCTCCCAATATTAGTTCACCACCTTTAGCCATAGAATTTGGAGTTGTATATTCGTAAACACTAAGATTAGCCTTGGGTTTTTGTTTTAGGATTTCCGCTTTTCGTTTATATGCTTCTTTTTCGGTTTTAAAACCTGTTTCTGCTTTGTCATCTTGAAAAGAAAAATCACCATTTTCATCAAAAACGGAATCACTTATCAAAATACCATATCTTTTAACTTCACCGCCTCTTTCAAAAGCACCATATAAATCATCAGGGTCATTATTTCTATCCATAGTTCCTACAGATTGATATGCTCTACGACCCATTGACTTCTCCATACCTTTGGATTCATCTCTACGGTCTTTGTATGATTGCATCATCATATCTTCAGCCCCATCACGATTCCCTAAACTCTCATTTAATCTATCGTTGTAACCTTGCATCATACCACCTTTAGCAAATCTATTTGATGGATAATTTACTATTTTTTTACTATCCAAACTTTGTATCTGTGTTTCATAAAAATCATCTCCCATAAATGTTCTACCCTTATTAGATTTTTTACCTCCAACTTTAATAACTTTCCATTTACCTGATAAACTTTCAGGGAATACAATATCTCCAACTTTTACTTCCCCACCTTTAGCCATTTTATCCATAGTTCCTACGGATTGATATGCTCTACGACCCATTGACTTCTCCATACCTTTGGATTCATCTCTACGGTCTTTGTATGATTGCATCATCATATCTTCAGCACCATCACGATTACCTAAACTCTCATTTAATCTATCGTTGTAGCCTTGCATCATACCACCTTTTTTAAATTCAGAAACAGGGGTATCAGGAAACATATTAGAAAGATTATTTAGGAAATCATATAATTCTTTATCACCTTTATTTTGTAAATTAGTCATAAATCTTAATTCTTCTGCTAATTGTCTTGGTGTAAAATTCTTTGCAAGAGCATAGTTATACATAGAATCATAGCCCTCGAATTTACTTTCTAAAGTACCACCTTTAGCGAAATAACCATCAACATTCACCTTTCCATCTTCAGAATAAGGATATAGAGTTCCCTCCATTATTTCTTCTGAACTTTTGGTTAATTTATTTCCATCATCTCCATAATCTCTATCCCAAAAACCCGTTCCGTGTCCGTTTGGGGTGTACCATAAATCGTGTCCTAAACTTTCTTCACTTATATTATGTTTTTCAAGTATAGATTTGTTCTTTTTAATAAATTCTTTTATTCGGAATGTACTAACATTTGTAAATACTTGATATACATCATCCCTATCGTGTAATTCATCTAAATACTCTGCATCTTCATTATTTTCATCAATTGAAGAAAATAACATAGCATCTAAATAATGTGATACAACATTATCTATATTATATCCATCAACTTCCCCACCTTTAGCATAAACATCATCAAAACCATAAGTGCTTGTCAAATCAGCCATAGCTTCATTTGGATTTACAACAGTTTGACCTGTAACACCTCCTGCTTCAAATACAGCATCGGCATTAGCAGTACCCAATGGCATAATATCTCCGTTATCTCTCAATGTAGTAGAACCACCCAAAATTAAACCTCCATCTTCCAAGAATGGTTTGTTTTTAGGATAGCTTGGTGAATATCTATCAGAACGATTTTCTCTACTTTCCCAATAAGGTCTACCAACTTTGTTTTTGAAAGTACCGTATTGATTAGTAGTCTCTCCTTTTGTAGATGTTTTTCTTTTTCCCCTTGGTTTAGCTTTTCTGACAGCATCCCTTTGTAGGTCAGATTTATTAAACCCTTTTAATACTGCATCTTCAGATATAAGTTTTTTTAATTTGCTCATTTCGGATTCGACAGCAGTTTTAGACTTTTTAGTCTCTTTACCCATTTGTAACTTTGCTCGTTTGAGTGCATCTTGCCACTTCTCCCCATCCTTTCTAATCCTTTTAGCTACTGTCATTACAGTTTCTCTTTTGGGTTTAGATTTAGCAGGTTGCTTAGATTTAGTAGGTTTTTTAGCTTTTGCTTTTGCTTTTGGCTTAGACTTTGATGATGATTTTTTAACAGCATCAGGGTACTTAGCAATTAATCTGTCCAACGCACCTTCAACTTTGGATGCTTTTACCACATCTTCGTTTTCAAAATTATCTGTTTTCTTTTTCATCAAATCAAGAAGTCTTAAAACATCTTTATTTAACTTACTTCTATCGATACTTTCATATTTTCTTTTTGCACTCATTTTATTATTTTTTATATTATATATTGTGTTTAACCGAGTTGTTCCTCCATTAAAGAATCAAAATCTAACTCCTCTGCCATTAATTGTTCAAAATCAATGATTTCAGGTTCGACTTCAGGCTTCTCTGAAATACTTTTTTTATTTTTATATATTGTGTTATTTACCGTGTCTAAAAAATTAACAAACACCTGATAAAATTCAGGTTTCTTATCTGCTAACATTTCTAAATTTTCTTCTTGATTAGAAAAGACATATTCTTTCAAAAAGTCCTGTGAAGAAAATGATGTTTCTTTTTTTTCTAATATTTTGCTTATATATATTTTATAAGGCAAATAAGTATATTTTGAAATTACCTTAATTTTTTCACCCCAAGATTTTTTATCATCAGCGTTTACAAATGGTATTTGTATATATTCTGAATATTTACCTTGAACGAATTGTGTATTAATTCTATCTAATATTTCATCGTCTGAAAATTTAGAAAAAATCAAACTTTTATAGTCCATTACTAATCTTTCTTTGTTAAAAAGAACAGGCATAGGTATATTTAGCTGTGCATATTCATTTAATACAAATCCCATGACAGTATATTTTACAAAATTGTATCTTACCGTATCGCCTTCAGATAAAGTATCTTCATTAAGGGTTCTGTCGAATGGTTTGAAATAATTTGTTCCATCTTCTCTTAATTCTAAAATCTCATCTTGGGAATATAACAACACTTTACATTGTGATTCAAAATCACTTTTGGTCTTAACAGAACGAAATAGTCTATTTATGCCCTTCATGTCATCATCAAAATATGTCATAGGTGTATGCAAAACAAGATATTTTTTATTTATACTGTCTACAGTTGCTAAAACAAAAAAGTAAGATGATTTATTAAATCTATATATGTAATTATCTAAATTCATTATTTTATTGTTTTATTTACTATTTCAAATAATTTCTGTCTGCCTTTTTCTGTATTTTGGTACATATCTTCAGTATCTAAAATATATTGGTTTTCTAAATCTAAAAGTTTACCATCTTTTTTAACTTTAAGTTTTTCTTCATTAATCTTGTCTTGGGTAGTAAGTTCTAATTTTGAACTACGCAATTCTCTTGTAGTTTTATACACATTAGCAATTGAATTTCTTATATATTGTCGTGTGCTATCATTTGTTTCACCTTCTTCTTTTCTTCTAACTTGTATGTCTTTAATAATTTTAGCAGGATTGACAGAAAATTTAATAGAAATATAATCTACATAATCAATGTATTTATTTTTAATTTCTTCCCTTACTTTGTCACTATCTACCTTATCATCTGATTCTGCATCAAGAGAAACAAATAAAATTAAATTTTTATCAATAAGCTGTGAACTAAAATCACCTTTTTCAATATTATAAAGTGTGTAGTTTCTTATTCTTGGCATTATATAATCATTTATTCTGCTTGTGTTTAAAGTACCTGTACCTGCAAAAACATCTTTATCTACACCATATTTGTCATATATCAATCCCCTTGCGGAAATTGAAAGCCAATATCTGTAAAATCTTGTGTCAGCACAAAATATTGCTAACTGATTAGTAGAGATAGTTTCACCATAATTTTTTAATAATAGGTTTATAGTATAAATTTCAGAACTTCCTCTTGTACTCCAAATACCAAATATTCTTACTTTCACACCTGCTCTTTCGAGGGTTCTTGCTAAAAGTAAATTAGGTATAGTTCTTATGGACATGGATTCAGGGTTTTTATCCGCTGTACCCCCCATTGGAATATATAAATCCACATACGGTGTGCTACCACCTCCTATTTTTTCTCGATATGCATATACTTTAGGGTTTGTAGAGGTATATCTAAGTCTAAATCCATTGCATTCATTTATAATTTCAGAACCTCTATATGGCAAATATATATCTACATCGTTATTTAATTCAATTGAAAGTTCAGGGCAATTATCCACCATTTCAGTAGTTCCTTCTTGCCTTCTCTGTACAAATATTTTATCTGTTTTTTTAAAATAGAAATAAAAATCTTGCCCTCCTTTTGTTTCTTTATTTATAAGCTTTGGGTCAATCAATTTATTATCGACTGTTGAGAAAAATTCTACAGGTCTAATCAAACCTTTTGAAGCTTGTCCAAAATCAAAAACACCCATAGGCTTTGATGAAAACTTTATTCTACTTGGCAATATATTACCACCTAAATCTACTTCTGATAATACAGTATCATAAGAATCTTCTATTTCTTTTAACAATCGAGTGCTTATAAATTTAGATAAACCATCTTCAAGGTCAAACTGCTTTTCAATACTATCACTACTACCTATTGTTTTACCACTAAAATTTGTATTTTCCCATTGCTTTGTATTATCTCTATCAATTTTTGATAAAGATGTCCACTTTTTCAAACCATTGTCATCAACAATTTGCATACCTCTTTTAATATCTTTAAAAGGGTCAAATGAATATACTATGTAGTTAGTGTATTCCATTAAGTGATTTTGTTTTTATTTTTCTGTTGAAATGCTTTAATTAACATTTCTGCTTCTTCCGTATCTTGTTCGGTATCTAATTTATCTAAAGGTAATTTGTTTTTACCTTCTACAAGAGTATAAAATTCTTGTACATCAATATCTGATTTAATAGCATTTTGTTGAGAATTGGTAAATAAACTTAAAAAAGTTTCCGTTGCTATTTCAAGTGTTTTAGCATTAGGTATTTTTTTAGAACCCATTCTTTCATTCAATCTATATGCTATGTAGGTATCTCTAAACGATACTGAAAGTCTTTGAGAAACAAAAGCCCTACTTTGAAATTCATACTTTTCAATTATTTCTCTTAATCTAAACAAGAAATTAAATATAAATGTAAAATTACAAAGCTTATCATCTATCATAATATTTTGTAAGATAGTGTTAAGTTCATAATCAGGGTCAATAATAAGTTCGTAGGTGCTTCCTGCAAATCTATCTTGTAAAGATAAATCTTGTTTAAAGTTTGCTTCGTAGTCGGCATCTGCTTCATTTAATAGTGAGTTCCCTGTAGCTATAACAAATATGTTACCTTTTGGAATTGCCTGTCCTCTACCGTTTGTGATTTCGGGAGGAATAATTTTTCCTGTTTGAGATTTTTCTATTGGGTCTTTTATCTTTGATAAACCATCGTTTAAAACACCTGCAGTATTAGGGTCAAGTTTTGGTAATTCATCTAATAGTAATAAAGCACCACTATATTCTTTACCTGTAGCAGGGTTTACACCGAATCCTTGAGGGAAATTATTTCCAAAAGCTGTAATTAACCTACCTTCTTGATAGCCTTCAATTGTTTGTCCACCAATAATGTCCAATGGAGAAGTGAATTGGTTACAGTTTATAGTAATTAATTTATAATTTAAAGCTTTAGCTACTTGACCTGCAATAAAAGTTTTACCCGTTCCTGCACCACCATATAAATAAACATTATTTCCTGCTTCAAAATCAGATAAAATAATATCAAATACTTTTCTTTTTTTACCATCAGTAGTTTTAACTGTAACACCTTCATAGTTTACAATTTGGACTGTTTGAGATTTACCAATTAACGCTTTTACAGATTTATCAAGATTCTCGATTCCAAACTTGCTGTCCTGAAGTTCTTTATTGACTATATCGACCACTTCTTGTCTATCTACACCCTGATTTACGATTTGTTCTATACCTTTGTTAAATTGTTCTAAAGCAAACCTAACATCAGAATCAACACCATCGACTTGAGATGCTTCAAGATTTTCCAACCTTTTGAGTTGCTCATTAGCATCATCTACTAAATCGCTTGGAGTATCGGGATTATTTACTATTTCTAATAATTCTTCTTTTGTCATTTTATTTCGCTTTATATTTTGTTAATACTTTTTCATTGTAAGATTTAGCAAAAATCTCATATTCTTTATTTAATAAGTTTACCTGTTTAGCAAAAGTGTTTTCTAATTCAAATAAACCAATCATTTCGTGTTCAAATTCACCTTGAACATCGTAGTATTTATTATCTAATTTAAGTTTTACTATTAAATCAACACCTTTTTCTTTTATAGAGAATTTTGCATCTTTATTTTTTTTTAGGGCTTTAGGTATAATTACCAAAGGTATAAGGTTTAGATTTTCTCTATTTTCCTCATCCTCTTTTTCTTTTTCCTCTCTCTCTTTTTTTTGTTCTTCAGTTTCTTGCTCTTGCTCTTGTTGGCTTTGAGATTCACTTTCATCTTCACCTTCTGCTTCTTCTTCTCCTTCACCTTGACCTTCGCCTTCACCTTCACTTTCACTTTCACCTTGACCTTGACCTTTGCCTTCGCCATCTAAAAAATCTTGAATATCAAAATCCTTTTCAGAGCCTCTAAAAGTAGATTGTGGAGAATCTTTATTTTCATCTTCTTCATCAAAATCTCCATAATTAGGCATAAAAGAAGGTTCATCACCGCTTGTCTTTTGTTCTAAATTTAAATTTGCAATAATAATTTGTCTTTTTGTATTAGTGTCGAAACTTATTACACCCGAATCACTAATAGCCCCTGTCTTTACTGCTTTATCAATTATTTTGCTTATTTCATCAGGCGAAGCACTACTAACTAAATTTGATTTAGATAAAGGTGTGGGAAATTTGTTTTGAAAACCCTGACCGCTTCCAACCAACTCTAAACCGACTATTTGTGAAAGTTTACTCATTTAGTAATATTTTTTGTTAGTTGTTTTTTATTTTTAAGCAATTTCTTTACTTTTTTCTTTGATAAAGCATCGCCCCTGTCTGACTTTTCAAATAAATCTGACATCTTTTCTAATCCTTTTGGGTTCAAATTTCCTTTTTTATAGGATTCGTGTGAAATCTCATGCAGTTTTTTTTGAGTTTTAGTTTTTAACTGAACCTCAACAGGTATTCCCTGATATTCAACTATATAATGGTAAGCTTTATACCCTGCTTTAGGAGATTTATAATAATCATCCCTATCCAAAATTTTGCCTAAAAGACCTCCATCAATATCATCTCTTACTTGTTCGAGTTCTTTTTGATTTTCAACAGCAATTGTAGTTCCAACCATATCAGTCAATCCCTTTTCAGGGTCTAACATTCTTTTTTCTACAAGTTTTTTCAAAATGCTGTATGGTGTTTTTGTTCTTGCATATATATCGGCATCTTTAGGTGCTTTCTTATCAAGAGTATCTACTGCATCATACATAACATCATCAAGTTCAGCTTTTACGCTTAATAGCTTATCAAATGTATCTTTAAGTTCGACTTGTTCAACTTTGTTTTTTTTCCTTGCATCAAGAGGGTTCGCATCATCAATATTTACAGTACCATCTTTATCATAATCGCCATATATAGCTTTGTATTTTGATTTATCAAACTTTACTCCATCATTTACTATACTTATTGTACGACCACCCTTTTCGAATCTTATATCGCTTACTAATGAATTAAACTTATTTGCATTAGCTAATTTAATTTGATTGCTTTCAAAAGCACAGAACGACAAAGAAGCACTATTTAACCCATCTCTTTTTGAAGGAGATATATCGGGAATAAATTCATAAAATACATATCCATCATATTGAGTAAAAGTTTTTATATAAGTATTAAAATCTTGCCAAGTCCTTATAATTACCCAAGCATATACCTCTCTATCTAAAAATTTATCTCCAAATTTAGAAGCTGTAGTTAAAAAATCAAAACCACTTATGTTATAATTTATTTCTAAAAATTTTAAAAAATCTTTAATCGGTCTTTTCTCAACCCCAAATCTCGAAAAATCTATAGGGTTTCTTATATCTAAGAAATTTCTGTATATAAACTCTCCTTTCATAGGGTTAAGCTGTTTAAGTGCAGAAGAATCTGTTGCAGATTTATCCGTTCTTTCTTTCCAAGAGGTTGCGAAAAAGTTTGCCATCTCTCTTTTTTTAGCAAAGTAGTGAAGCTGATTAGTTTCGTAAGTTTTAAATTCACTAAACATTGTATCAGTTCCATGAAATACCGCTAATGGTTCTTTTGTTTTTTCATTAATTACTTTAGAACATATTTCATAATCTCCTGTTTCATAAGCTAATTCCCAATCACCAAAAAATGTTTTAAATTCTTGGGTTCTTACTAATTTATATTCTTCATCTGTTAATTCAGACCTTTTCCCGTTTATAGATATTAATTTAGTTGGAGTATATTTATTATTTATATTTCCAAAATCAGAATTAAGAGCATTATTTACTCTTTGTAAAAACGGAATTGTATCGTTAATTTCTTGTTGTAATTTTCTTTGATTATTTATTAAGTTAGAAATTCTTCTTTGATAAATAGCTATTTCCTCATTTGTAAGCAATGGAGATTTTAATTTTAACTCTTTAGATACAGATTCTATTAACTTGTCATAACTCTTTAATGGAGATGACAGGTCTTTTGGCTCAACTACAGTTGGAACTGCACCTGCATCTATTAGTAATAACTTTTTTAGTAAGTTAAACGCATTTTCATCTTTTGGATAAATCTCCCAATTAGCTGAACCCTGTTTGCCTCTTGCAACAAAATCTTCACCTTCAAAGGTAAATCTTTGAGATATTTTTGTAGGGTCTTTCATTATAACACTTTGTATTGTATCAGGATTGTTTGTTACACCATATTTTTCTTTGAATTTTCTTCTAAGTTCAAGAATTTTATCATTTTCAGAAAGTTCACCGACAACAAATTTTGTAAGATTTAAATTATAATCAGACAGTTTTTTTTGTCTCCAAACATCTAAAAAATTATAAAAATCTTTTTTTATATCTCTTTGTCCAAAATAATAATTTGCTTTCCATCCTGTTGGCTTTCTTTTTCTTCCTGAAGCAGTAAATATTGCCATTTCATCCATTCCTGAATAAAATTTGAATCTCCATGTTCCATCTGATTCAGTATTTTGGAAAAATTTGATTAAACCTAAAAGAGATGTAAATTCTTGTTTTATTTCTCGTACTCTATAAGATTCCCCTTCAACAACTATTTTATTAATAGGTGGTTCTTCTAAATTGAAAAATTGCTCAACGAAAGTGTCTTTTCTTCCTGAAGCGATTAATTGGGGTTTTGATTTCCCAAACTGTATGTATATTTGATTTAGTCCTGCTGTTGATTCTTCAAATAACCGTATTTTATCTTTTCCTGAACCTGATTCTAAAGGCAAAATTCCTAATAACTTTTTATATAAGTCAGGTAGGATAGGTGTTTCACCACCTTCTTCCATCATCTCATTCATTTGCTGAACAGCAGAGGTTAGTTCACTAAAGTCATCTTCTACAGCACCGCCTTTAGCATATATATCTTCATCTATAAAAATTTCTTTATATGTAATTCCCTTTATTTTAGACAATCTTTCTTCTACATTACCACTAATATCCTCTGAAACAAGTAATATGTAATTACCATTTGAATCTCTTTGTCCACTTGAATCTAATTCGTATGCACCATCAACTAACCCTAATGAATATTCTTTATTAAATGCATCAAAAACTTTTTTATATTGTCCGAAATACCCTTTTTTGTCAAAGTCGGTCAAAATAATTTTTGTTATTTGTTTCTTATTTTCCAAACTACCACCCATTGCATAAGCTAAATCCTTACCACACATAAACCTGCCACCATACTCATACTCGGCATTACAATCAAAGCTTACGTCTTTTGGTAATTCTCCTCCTTCAGCAAAAGAAACACCACCGCCACTTTCGTTTATTTCAGAGAGTATTTGACGATTAGTCATCATTTTACCATTAAAACTTCGTTTCTTAGTATCTGAAACTGCGTTACGAGTTATTACAACTTCGCCACCTTCCATTTCAATTGGTTGGTTTGTGGATTTATTCAATGCTTTTATTCCTCCCTCACTATGTCGTTTACCAACAAGCATACCACCTGCATCACCTGAATTATGAACGACTTTATCTTTTATTTCCCCATCAGGGTTAAAATTTGTTTGTCCACCTTTTTCGTATGATTGCATAGATTGTAGTTTTACAGGGAATTGTTTTACATCTGATATTGTGAAGTTCTTGGGATATTTATTATCAAAGCCTGATATTTCAATTTTTTCATCAATTTTTTTTACTTCAAATGTTGAAGGACTTAAATTTTTATAATAAGTTTCATAAAAATCAATTCTTTTCATATATATAAACTAACAAAAATATATAATAAAGGCTAAAAATCAAAGTAATATAATTTTTTATTTTATAAAATAAAAATATTAGTATTCTTTAAAAGTCAAATGTAATAATAAAAGATGAGTTAATATTTTTAAAAACAAATAATAGAAATTATTGCAGATAAATTAGAAAAAATCTATGAAAATTGGTTAAAAGCTTTTTAGATTTGTTATAAATCATTAAAAATATTATCATGAACGGATTATTCGACATTAAAAGCCCAAATTGGTTAGGTGGAAATAACGTACACAATACACTAATTCTTGTAGGTGTTGTTGCTATTGCATTTAAAGTAGGAGTTTTTAAAAGATAAATTAATTAGCCAACAAGTTTATTAATCATTTTTATAAATGCGTTGGCTGTTTTTTTCCAATTATATTTAGAGGCTATTTTTTTAGCTTCTAAAATTTTTTGTGCCTTATGTGAAGGTTTCATCTCTATAGCCTTTATCATAGCTTCTTCCACTTCATAGGCATTTGAAACATACCTAATTTTTTCAAAATCATCTTTAAATACAGTTGGTGAAGTTTCCCACAACGGAATAACACAATCTCCATCTTCAGTTATTTCTTGCAAAGAGGTGTGCATAGGGCAAATAACTAATGTTTCAGTTGCCATAGCTTCATGAACTGTTAATCCCCACCCTTCAGATGTAGTTGTAGTTATAAAGCAATCTATTGAGTTGTAAAAATCATTTAGTTCTTCTTCTGAAAATCCCTTATTTTCATTAAATTCTTCGGGAAAAAAAACATCTTTATCAATTTCGAGATTAAGCCTTTGACACAATCTATATAAATTAATACCAAAAGGGTCAAGAGGGTTACAATGTAGCTTTAGAATACAATCCTTATATTTTACTTTTTGTTTTAACTGACTAAATGAAAAAAGCAAAGTTCCAAAATCTTTTCTTACTGAATTTCTATTAACAGTTCCAAAAGTGAAATTTTTATTTTCTGTTGTATTTTTATTTGAGAAAGTAGAACTGACTCCATGAGGTAAAACAGTTAGCCTTTTAAAAGAATTTGAAAAGCCTAATAGTTTTTTAACTTCGTCTTTTGCATAATTAGTATAGGTAACTCCTACATCTATAAAACTTAAAATATTTAAATCTTTTTTTCTAACAGGACTATCTATTGGAAAATAAAAAATAGTTTTAAAAGATTTTTTGTTAGCTTTAGATTTTTCATGTTTTACTGTTTTTAAATGTTCAGTTAATTCATTAATTACTTCTAAATCATTTAAACAAAAAACAAGTTCATAATTACCATTGTATAAAAGCTTTAAAAAAGATTTTCTCGCATATAAATCATCATCTTCTTTTTCACGGGTATTTAATGCAGGTATAACATATACATTTTTTTTAAAGTTGTAAGCTTCTTTTTTATGATTGTTTGTAGCAAATACAGTAATAAAATAATTTTCTTTAGAAAAAAACTCTATTAATTCTTTAGATACATTACCAAAACCTGTGGTGCAATCAAAGTCACCAAAGTACAATATTTGTTTCATGGATGTTAGTTTCTTTATTTAGTAATATAGATTGTTGTTGCACTTCCTAAAACAAACCAAAACCACTCTTTTTTGTAAAATGGAACGTCATATTTTACCTGAACATTATTCATTGAAATTGTGGAGGTATAAGGGTTTTCATTAGTCAGTAATATTTCAGGTTGGGCTTTTCTAAACAACCCTAATTTTTTATCAGCAATGAGAATACTATATTTGTTTTTTATATCCATTTCGTACATAGTAACACCTAAATCGCTTACTGTTCCTGAAAAGGAGTACCAATTATCTTTCTCTTGATATTTGAAATATCTAAAAAATCCATCAGGAATAGGCATTTGTATAGTGTCTGATATTTCTTTTGTAAATGGAACAAATACAGTATCTGTTTTCGTTATGGTTTCAAATGTGGTTTTACTTTTTATGTTTTTGTATTTTTTTAATTCTTCTATTTCTAACAAATTATTTTCAAGGGCTTCATCTTTGGAAAGTATAAGCTGATTTTGAACAGCTATTTCTTCTCCCTGTTTATTTATTTCACTTTTAAATTTCTGATTATTTAAGTCGGCAATTGTTAAAGCACTTGCGACTCTTTCATATTTTTTTTGTGTCTCACAAGACCTATTAAATAAAATAACACATACGATAAGTAATGCTAAAATTATTGTTCTGTGTAAATAGTCTTTCATTATAAAAATTTATCTTTTTTCATTTCTACATATAAAAGTAACCAAATTGAATAACAAAAAAGCCAAAAAAGTTCAGCAAAAAAATTATCAAATAAAACTACAAGAAAAGCACAAAATAAAACTAATATGCCAAAAATATTTTGATGTTTTAATTTAAAGTTCATTATACGGTTTTTTAAATGTTTCATGAGAGGGTAGTCCTCCCCACTTCGAAATATACAACTTTTCGTTTAAAGGGAAATTATTATTTAGTTCAATGTCTTTTTTTATGGTCATACTGTTTCTATAAATTTCAGGAACTAATTCTTCAGATTCTACAGAAAATCCACCTTCAATTTTTAGTCGATATAAGTAATCTTTATCTTCAAAATATGCAGGATAGAATTTTTCATCAAATCCCCCATACATTTGATAGGCAAATGTGGATATAATAAATGCACAAAAATGTTTGGTAGAATGAATTATATCAGCATGATAATATTTTTCTATTAGAGATTCTATTTCTTTTCTGTGCTTACCTAAATAAACATCATCATTTAAAATCAAAACTCTTTGATAGCCTAATTCAATAGCTTTATCTATTATAGTATTCCAACTTTTAGCTACTCCAAAATTTTTATCAGTTTGTAGTAAGTGAAACTTTTCTTCTCTTTTGATTATATTTTGTTTTCCATTATCAATTATAAATATGTCATTTTTATAAAAATCTTCAAAATATTTTGGCAAAGCCTCATTTAAGAGGTCTGCCCTATTAATCGTTGGTATTCCAACTAAAAACTCATGTTTTTTTTTGTTTTCCATTTATTCTATTATTTCTCCTGTTTCAAAATCAACAGTAATTTGATTGGTTCTTCTTTCTTTTAATTCAATATTTTCTATTATGGCATCAGTAGAATATCTTTCATTCCACTTTTTGCTTTTTATGTAATATTCAATTCTCACTTTATCTTTTTGGTCTAAATCAAGTTCTGTAATTTTATCTTTTATCCACCCAAAAGCAATAAAACACACATAGATATATTTTTCTTTGTGCTTTTTTCTCATCACTATTTGAGTTACTTTTTCTGAAATAGTAATTTTGTCAAATATGTAGCCTTCAATTACCATTAGTGATATTTAAGTTCTTTTAAAAATTTATCCATATAAGATTTACTTTTAGCTTCAAGCCATTTATTTACCATAAATTCTCTTGCTTTTTTTCTTTTTATACTTTCACGGTCAAGTTTTGTAAAAGCTGTATTATGAATTACAGATTTTAAAGTTGATTTGTTTTTCTCACTTTTTATTTCTTTTTCCGCATATATCATAGCTTCTCCTACTAATTCTTTATTGACAGAAACTAATTTGTATTTTTTAATAAAATTATAAACACAATCACCAAAATCCAAATATGTTTGCTTTTCTGTATTTACAGTTTCCCATGCAGATTTTAATATAATTTTCATATTACTTATACTTTCCTCTTGTGATGGCGGTAGTTTTGGCTTCGAATTGTTTATTTTTTTTATTTCCTGATTTATAGTTACTATTATTTCACTTCTTTTAGATTTATAAGAATTTAATATTTTTCCTATAAATAAAGGTGACAATTTTCCATAGTGTTGGATGTCTCCCAATTTTTCTGTAGCAGACATTTTAATAGCTTGTTGTAAATCGTATAAATTTAAAGCACCAAAATTTTCTTTGATGAATTGAGCATTTAATATTAACTCTTTGTCAGAAACTTTTTCGGACAAGCCTAAATAAAAAGACCATTGTCCTAAAATCTCTACTAATTTATTCATCTGAGCATTCGTGTTAAAATTTTCAATTCGTTGCATATTTTTATACGCATCATATATTTTAACACTCGCCTTGGGTGTTTTAGGAATCAAATTCCCAATTGAACTGTTTTGCTTTACTAATTGTTTCATTTGCTTTATCTACTGTGTCTTTCTTTTTGTTATTTAAAGTCTCATTTATATATCCCTCAAATTTATTACTAAATAATGTTTGTGGTCTTAAATAATCTTCCATAGATGAATTAATCCATTTGATACATTTTATATCTATTACTTTTTTAAAGTCACTTATATTATATCCTTCTTTAATTCTTGCATTTATATATTTCTTTGTTTGTGCATTTTTATATGAATATCTTTTTCCGCTTTTTTCATTTAAATAAGTTATAATATCTTTATATATATTATTTTCGGATTTTATATTTATCACTTCTTCTTCTACAATAATATTTTTTACTTTTTTTGAAGGTCTTTTTTTAATGGAGTTTTTATTTGGTTCAGTAACAGAATATATATATGAATTTTTTAGTTTAAATAAAATCTTTTCCTGATTATCAGAAATATCTGTTTTATATAAAGAAAATATTCTATATAAAGAAGATTTGGATATATTAAATTTATACATAATTTCGTTTATATATATTTTACGATTTGTTCTACATAATATATAGAACCATATATCGCCATGTAGCTTTGGTTTATCTACGAATTGTTTTATAAATTCTATTAAAACCATTATTCTACAATATCATCTAATTTAACTCCAAGAACATTTGATATTGTCTTTGCAGTTTCTATTGTATAGTTTTTTTGTTTACCAAGAACTAATTTATTAATTCTATCTTGACCTATGTTTTTATATTCTGAGTCGTTTATTATATAAAATAAATCTGTTTGTGTTAATCCTCTGCTTCGCAATATGCGTTGAAGTTTTGTAATTTTCATAAGTTTCTTGTTTACAATTATATTATATATATAATTAATTCAAAAATATAATTATTTTTTAAAATAAAAAAATTATTTTTTAAAATAAATGTTTATGTGTTAGAAATGTCTTTGGAAATAGAAAGACCATAAAGCAGTCCTGCCTTAAATATGTCTGATGTAGTGTTTATTCTGTAGTCTACTCCACCTATATTAAATTCTGAAATATTTTGAT
>Ga0181369_1000210_pt1 | contig 16721 bp, 11 predicted proteins | sample LowvirmetaG_8_FD_130088 | JGI IMG/M metagenome (GOLD analysis project Ga0181369, IMG submission 130088) | Marine viral communities from the Subarctic Pacific Ocean - Lowphox_04 viral metaG | ecosystem: Environmental > Aquatic > Marine > Oceanic | place: Subarctic Pacific Ocean | collected... | reverse complement strand
TAATTTTGCTATACACGTTTCAATTATATTATCACGCAATTGTCACGCTTTTTACTATTTTTTCTCTTTTGGTTTTCTACTATCTATAAACCAATTTTTATATACTTCTCTTTTTTCACAAATATAATCAAAGTATTTGTCTACCTTTTCTTTCCAATTATCATCTACTGCAGGATTAATAATACCTGACTTAGGACTAGAAAACGCCTTGTTAACCCAGTGTTTAATATGATGTTGGTTAGTAAACAAATGATTATTTATACAATAAAAAGATCCTTGTTGTATATTGTTCCAAACATCAATAGGTGATATTGATTTACCTAGCATAGCAGCATAAATTGCACTTTCACTAATATGTGTAGTGTACACGTGCTTTGCTTTTTGCATGTAGTAGTACATATCTACATCTCTTGGCAATATATTATCTTCTCCAAAGAAATCTTTTAATTCACCTACTATTTGATGAGTTGTTATTGGATGTGGCTTAAAGTTTATATTGTTACCGTGTGAGTTAGAAATGTTTTTCATTCTATTCAAGCACACGTTTGTTTTCACTTTGTTTGAACCAGGCAATACAACTAAAAAATCTTTTGCTGGATGTTTATCAAACTGTTCTTTTCTATTCTGATACTTGTTAGCTTGCTTGTTTGTTATGTTGCCAACAAAATAAGAAGCCCAGTCTTTTACATCTTTAACGTCATCCGCATAAGCGTCTAACATTTGTTCGTTTCTTAGTTTAACGTTTAACGGTTGCATGTAAAAACAAGTAGCAAACTCAGTATAAGCTAACGTTTTAAAGTAAGGCATTTCTTCAGCTAACACATCGTAACTGTATTCTATACCTCTTTCACTTGCTTTTCTAATTACATAACCTTCAACCGCTTCAAGATCATATAATTTTTTATTCTTTTTTAAAGGTCCTATTCTTTTATCTAGTTCCTTTCTGTTGAACATTTCCATATTATTAAATTTAATTATTATTAGTATATATATTATTACATATTTTTCCCGCTTTCTACATTTTTACTGATAGTTAATATCAAATCGCTCTGTAGAGTAATCTTTTTTATACGTACTGTACCAAGACGTTTGTGTTTCCATAACTGTTATTGTTGTAAAAGTAGTTGTGGTAGTTGTACTTGTATTAAAGGTCGTTGTTCTAGACGTAGTTATTATCTGTGTTGTTGTTGTTGACGTGCTCGTGTTAAAAACTGTGTCAGTTGATTTGCTAGTAACAAACTCCGTTAATGTTTGTGTTTGAGTTTGCACCATTGTGATAAATAATGTTATCGTGTTAGTACTAGTGTTAAACTCAGTATTAGTTGCTACGTTTGTTTCAACAACAGTGTTTGTAGATACAACAGTTTCATATGAAGTTGTAAACACAGTGGTTGTTGATGTTTGAGTGTTAAACGTTGTAGTCGTATTAGTACTTGTGTTGTACTGTGTTACCGTGCTAGTACTTGTGTTGTATTCTGTTTGTGTAGGTCTATTTGTAGACCAAACAGTGTTAAACGTAGTCGTAGTTGCTGTACTTGTATTAAACACGGTGGTTGTATTTGTACTTGTATTATAATCTGTACTTGTTAATATACTTGTTTCTACAACTGTATTAGTAGATACGTTTGTTTCGAATGTTGTTGTAAACGTAGTTTCAGTATTTGTGCTAGTGTTGAATACAGTGTTAGTAGACTTAGTTGTTTCATAAGTAGTAGTAGTTTGCTTAATAGTTGTTGTACTAGTATTAAATATAGTTGTTCTACTTGTCTCATACTCTGTTGTAAATTCTGTACTTGTGCTAGTGCTTGTGTTAAATACAGTGTTTGTAGATCTACTTGTTTGAACCTCTGTAATTGTTGATGTTTGAGTATTAAATACAGTACTTGTACTTTTTGTTGTTTGAACCTCTGTGTTTGTAGCTTTTATAGTAACTGTGCTAGTATTAAAAGTGGTTACGGTATTTGTGCTTGTATTAAAAGTTGTTGTCGTATTTGTCGACGTATTATATACAGTGTTTGTTGCCTTTGTTGTTGCCCAAGTCGTATTAAATGATGTTGTAGTAGCTGTACTTGTATTAAATGTTGTTGTAGTATTAGTACTTGTATTAAACGTTGTTACAGTGTTTGTACTTGTATTATACTCTGTGTTAGTGCTTATAGTAGTAAGAGTAGCTGTGTTAAATACTGTAGATGTTGACTTGTTTGTTGATAAAGTGGTTTGTGTGTTTTTAGTTGTTGCAACAATAGTATTTGTTGACTTAGTTGTTGATACAGTTTTAATAGTTGAAGTATTAAATGTAGTTACTGTAGTAGTTGATGTATTAAACGTAGTCGTAGTATTTGTGCTAGTGTTGAAAACTGTATTTGTTGACTTACTAGTTATTACAACAGTATTTGTGTTTCTTGACGTAGCAACAGTAGTTGTTGTATTAGTAGAAGTATTATACTCAGTAGCTGTGCTTGTATTGAACGTGGTTGTTGTATTAGTAGAAGTGTTAAAAGTTGTTACTGTATTCGTAGAAGTGTTAAATACAGTGTTAGTAGCTTTTGATGTAGCGACTGTAGTGCTAGTTTGCTTATTTGTTACGACAACGGTTGCTGTTGATACTACAGTTTCTACTGTTGTTGTAGTAGAAGTATTGAAAGTTGTAACAGTGTTAGTACTTGTATTAAACGCTGTTGTTGTGTTTGTACTAGTATTAAACACAGTGTTCGTAGATTTATTAGTTTCAATATGCGTGCTTCTACCACTCTGTGTCTGCACCACTGTTGCTGTAGATCTTGTTGTACTAACTTCGGTAGTTGTTGAAGTATTAAACGTTGTAACGGTATTTGTGGTAGTGTTAAATACTGTAGTAGTATTTGTGCTAGTATTATAAACTGTATTAGTAGATTTACTAGTTTGAATATGCGTACTTCTACCGCTTTGAGTTTGTACTATAGTAGCTGTTGACCTAGTTGTCTCAACTGTAGTTGTTGTTGATGTGTTAAATGTAGTCGTCGTATTAGTACTAGTATTAAAAGTAGTTGTGGTGTTAGTACTTGTGTTAAATGTAGTTGTTGTGTTCTTATTAGTTTCGTACAGCGTGGTCGTGCTTTTAGTCGTTTGAACTACTGTATTTGTACTTTTACTTGTGCTAACCTCAGTTGTAGTAGCAGTATTAAACGTGGTTGTGGTATTAGTACTTGTATTATATACTGTTGTTGTATTAGTACTAGTGTTAAAAACTGTAGTTGTTGATTTACTTGTGTTAAAAGTTGTTGTCGTTGACTTGCTTGTTTCTACTACAGTTGCTGTTAATCTTGATGTATTATACACCGTAGTAGTAGATTTTGATGTAGATACCTCTGTTGTAGTAGCTGTATTGTAAGTTGTTGTTGTATTTTTATTTGTACTCCAAGTAGTAGTAGTACTTTTTGTTGTATTATAAGTAGTATTTGTACTTCTATTTGTATTGTATGTAGTTGTTGTACTCTTACTAGTTACTATTGTTGTAGAAGTACTAGTATTAAATGTAGTAGTAGTATTTGTACTTGTGTTATAAGTTGTTGTAGTTGCGGTTGATGTATTATAAACAGTACTAGTGTTTTTATTAGTTTCTACAACGGTATTAGTATTTTTACTAGTTTCAAATGTTGTCGTTGTGCTTTTGCTAGTTTCAACAGTTGTAACCGTACTAGTATTAAATGTAGTAGTAGTGTTTGTTGAAGTATTAAAAGTAGTTACAGTGTTTGTAGCTGTATTATATACGGTTGTTGTACTTTTATTCGTCTGTACTATTGTATTTGTATTCTTACTAGTTTCAAAAGTAGTAGTTGTATTTTTACTTGTCTGAACTACTGTTACTGTCGCCGTATTAAACGTGGTAGTAGTATTAGTGGACGTATTGAAAGTTGTTACGGTGTTTGTAGCAGTGTTGTATGTAGTGGTTGTAGATTTGTTTGTTTGTACTACAGTATTTGTATTTCTGCTAGTTTCATACGTTGTTGTAGTATTCTTGCTAGTTTGTACAGTGGTAGTAGTTGATGTATTAAAAACAGTCGTAGTGTTAGTACTTGTATTAAAAGTAGTAACAGTATTTGTAGAGGTGTTAAATGTTGTAGTGGTATTGGTTGATGTATTAAATGTTGTCGTGGTATTAGTGCTAGTGTTATACGCGGTTGTTTTGCTAGTATTATATGTCGTAGTAGTATTCTTGCTAGTTTCATATGTAGTAGTTGTACTCTTACTAGTTTGTACAGTGGTTGTTTTAGACGTTTGAACAACTGTAGCTGTAGATCTTGATGTTTGAACTGTTGTAACTGTAGCAGTGTTAAATGTTGTTACTGTAGCAGTCGTCGTGTTAAATGTAGTTGTAGTATTGGTACTAGTATTAAACGCTGTTACCGTAGCAGTTGTAGTGTTAAACGTAGTAGTTTTACTAGTGTTATACGTTGTTGTGGTATTTGTTGATGTATTAAACTGTGTGTTAGTTAACCTAGATGTTGCAACAATGGTGTTTGTTGATCTTGTTGTTGATGTAGATGTATTAAAAGTAGTTGTTGTATTAAATGTAGTTGTAGTAGATCTACTTTCTGTGGTTGTTTTACTAGTATTAAAAGTTGTGGTTGTATTTCTATTTGTAGACCAAGTTGTAGTAGTATTTTTATTTGTAGATACAACCGTGTCTCTTTCTGTTTGTATAGTGGTTGTTGTACTAGTGTTGTACTTTGTCGATGTATTTGTAGACGTGTTAAACACTGTTTCAGTAGTAAATACAGTAGACGTAGTGTATACTGTTGTTGTTGTTCTTTCTGTCTGTACAGTTGTTGTTCTACTAGTTAGCGTGCTAGTACTAGTGTTAAATAGTGTAGTTGTACTTTTAGTTGTATTGTATGTTGTGTTTGTGCTTCTAGCGGTGTTATACGTAGTAGTAGTTGATCTTGTTGTTGAAACTACTGTTGTTGTACTTTTAGATGTAAGAAATACAGTAGTGGTAGAAGTATTGTATACCGTTTCTGTAACTCTTTCTGTTGATGTATTTCTAGACGTACCTGTAGATGTGCTAGTATTATATACCGTATTAGTCGTATAAGTTGTTGTTGTGCTTCTGCTTTCAACAGTAGATGTACTAGTATTGTAAACTGTTGTAGTACTGTAAGTTGTTGATGTATTCTTAGACGTTAATGTAGTTGTACTAGTATTGTAAGTTGTTACAGTGTTGTAAGTTGTTGTTGTACTTCTACTTTCAGTTGTGTTTTTATTTGTAGACCAAGTTGTAGTAGTTGATCTTGAAGTTGATGTAGACCTTGATTCAGTAGTGTTTTTGCTAGTAGCAACAACAGTTGTAGTAGATCTTGATGTTGTTGTACTTTTACTTGTTTGTGTTGAATAAGCAGTAGTAGTTGTGTAAGTTGTTGTTGTAGACTTACTAGTTTGAACAGTTGTTGTAGTACTTGTGTTATACACCGTAGTTGTTGATGTATTAAAAGTAGTAGACGTACTTTTAACTGTTGTGGTACTTCTTGATTCAGTAGTATTTCTGTTTGTTGAAGTGCTTCTTGTTTCTACAGTGTTGGTACTAGTATTATAAGCTGTTGTGGTGCTTCTAACTGTAGCTGTAGATCTTGACTCGGTGGTTGATCTTGACGTCGCTACAGTAGTAGTTCTTGATGTTAGAAAAAACGTAGAGGTTGACGTATTGTATGCAGTTGTTGTATTGTATGTGGTTGTTGTACTTCTACTTTCAGCTGTAGATCTTGTTGTAGACACTACAGTTGTAGTAGATTTTGATGTTGCCGTGTTTCTTGTCATCAACGTAGATCGTGATGTAAGAGTGGTTGTTAGTGTAGATGTGTTGTAAGTAGTTGAAAAGGTTACAACGGTAGATGTTGATGTAACTACAGTTGTTGTTGTGTTAAAACTAGTTTGAGTGTTTTTAGTTGTTGCAACTGTAGTTGTGGTACTTCTTGATTCTACTGTATTTCTAGTTTCCACTGTACTTCTTGACGTAGCCCAAGATGTCGTCGTGTTTTTTGAAGTTAGTGTACTTCTTTCAGTCGACGTCTCACGCTCCGTAAGGTGCTTAGTAGTTTTGGAAGTTTGAAATGTAGTAGTAGTATTAGGCATTGTCTTGTCCTTTCCTTATTAAAATATTGTTAACAAAATAATTGCTATCGATATTAACTTTAAACATATTGTGTACTGTTTCTGAGCTATCAAACTCGATTTTAGTTATTTCAACCTCTGTATTGTCTGCTTTGTAAAGTTTATCGCCAACAACAATTTCATTCATTTTTTTATTAATCCAAGATCCATCTCTTTTCACAATCATGTTGTTAGTACCTGTCATTACTAATAGCCCGTCATTTATGCTATACACACCTTTGCATTTAAACATAACACTTTTACCAGCGACGTCTTTTATTTCTAAAGTAGGATCACCAGGGTTAGCACATGTTAATAATTTTGTATCACCATACACTTCTCTAATACGCATAGTTTCTGTTTGAGATAAGTTAATATTAGAATTTAACAAAACGCCATACGTAGACGGACTACGTGGTAAAACTTTTAAAGGAACGTAATAATCGTTTCTATTATAATAATCATTTTCAGGTGCATTAAGTCCATCTACTTTAGTAAACGTAACACCAGTCCAGTTAAGCATCATATAAGCACCTGTTGTTTTGCCGCTCCAGTTCCACCAACTAATTTTACAATTATGCTCACCTTTATTTTTACAAAACCAAGTAAAACGATGGTGTAAATTGTCATCAACGTAAGTGTCCATTAGTATAGCGTTAAACCTACCAGGAGTATCTTTTAAATCTAACCAGTCACCTTCAACAATTGTTACATTTGTTTTATCAGCTGCCCAAGCTCTTGCTTTAACTAAAATTTCAGGGTGACACTCAACAATAGTGTGATGACCTGGGTTTTTAGCTTGTATTTCATCTGACAGTATACCCATACCAAAACCACACTCTAAAACTTTATCACCAGCTGAAACACACAGCTCCGCCATTTTAGCCATAATAGGTTGTTCCCAAGACATCATAACTTGCAAGGTCTCGCCGTTATGCACCCATGAAATTCTATCATCTTCAAATATTAAGTTGGCCGCTAAGTAAGCGCCTCTTTCTTTATGTGCCATTGTTATTAATTTTAAGGTTCTCCTCCACATCCACGACGACAATTATTTCCACCACCTTCACTATCTGTATTTGTAAGACGTTGTGTGTTAAACACAGTAACGTAGTATGTTAGGTATGTAGTCGTAGTATTAAAAATTGTTGTTGTATTGTAAACTGTTACTGTGCTTGTACTTGTGTTAAAGTTTGTTGTTGTTGCATACGCAGTACTCGTACTGTAAACAGTTGTAGTGGTTGTGCTTGTGTTGTATTTTGTAATTGTGTTTTTGCTTGTGGTTGTATTTTTTAGGGTATTAAAGTTAAGGTGTGTTATAAGCGACGTGTTTTTAGTAGTGTTATACGCTGTTAAAAAAGCTACTAAATAAACCGTTGTAGTATTAAACGTTGTTACTGTGTTATAAACCGTCGTGGTTGATGTACTTGTATTAAACTCTGTTGTAGTACTATATAATGTTGTTGTAGATCTTGACTCTTGCGTTGTTTTTGAAGTTGCAACTACAGTAGTTCTACCTGTTGTAAACTCTGTTGTCGTACTAGTGTTAAAAGCTGTTGTTGTTGAATAAGTAGTGGTTGTATTAAATACAGTACTTGTATTTGTAGAAGTATTGTACTGTGTATTGGTTGTGTACGTTGTAATCGTATTAAACACCGTATTTGTTGTATAGGTTGTAGTTGTTGAGAAAACAGTGTTTGTGTTCCTACTTGTTGCATAGTGAGTAGCTCTGCTTGTCTGAACAGTAGTCGTTGTGGAAGTGTTATATACAGTAGTTGTATTTCTTGACTCTGTAGTACTTCTACTTTCTATAGTATTAAATAACGTTGTAGTAGTAAACGTAGTTGTTGTACTTGTGCTTGTATTAAAAGCTGTGCTAGTTGTATATGTTGTAGTGGTGTTAAAAGTTGTTACAGTACTTGTAGAAGTATTAAACACAGTATTAGTCGTGTATGTCGTAGTTGTACTTCTAGACTCTATAGTGGTTTTAGTAGTGTTATAGTTGGTTGTAGTAGAAAATACTGTGCTTGTTTGTCTAACTTCAAAAGTGCTTCTACTAGTTGTATAAGCAGTGCTTGTAGTATAAACAGTAGTGGTGCTTCTTTGCTCAGTAGTGTTTTTATTTGTTTGTACTACTGTTGATGTACTAAATATTGTTTCAGTAGTAAATATCGTGCTTGTTTGTTTAAACGTTGATACTGTTGTTGATCTAGATGTACTGTATGTTGTTACAGTACTTGTAGAAGTGTTAAACGTTGTAGTTGTTTGTTTTGTAGTGTTGTAAGTTGTATTAGTACTTCTGGACGTGTTATAAGTTGTTGTAGTGTTTCTACTTGTTTGAACCGTGGTTGTTGTTGCAAATGTTGTTGTAGTAGATGTATTAAACGTTGTAGTTGTGCTTCTTGATTCAACAGTGTTTTTACTAGTTGACGTTAATTTATCTGTTTCTACTACAGTGCTTGTTGCTATTTCTGTTAACACTACAGTAGTGGTAGATGTATTAAACGTTGTGTTAGTACTAGTATTAAATGTTGTTAACGTTGTTGTAGATGTATTAAACACCGTTGACGTCGATTTTGTAGTATTATACGTGGTTGTAGTACTATATATTGTTGTTGTGCTTCTGCTAGTTGACGTTGATCTTGTTGTTTGAACAACGGTGTTAAATACTGTTGTGGTAGCTGTTGACGTGTTAAAAGCGGTGGTAGTAGCGGTTGTCGTATTAAATGTAGTTGACGTTGATTTTGTAGTATTATAAACTGTAGTTGTAGAAGTATTATAAGCAGTGTTAGTATTTCTACTGGTAGCTACTACGGTTGATGTTGACCTTGTTGTTGCTACAATAGTATTTGTCGATCTACTCGTCTGAACAGTGGTAGTTGTCGCTGTGTTGAACGTGGTAGTTGTATTAGTAGATGTATTATAAGTAGTTGTAGTTGACGTATTAAAGGTTGTCGTAGTTGACTTAGACGTATTATAAACAGTTGTAGTTGACTTAGATGTATTGTAAACAGTAGTAGTACTTGTGTTGTATACCGTGCTTGTAGCTTTACTTGTTTGCACTACAGTGCTAGTTGATCTATTAGTTTGAACTACTGTTGCTGTAGACCTTGTAGTTTCGTATGCTGTGCTTGTAGCCTTACTTGTTTGAACTGTAGTTGTTGTTGATGTATTATAAGTTGTTGTGGTAGAAGTTGAGGTGTTGAATGTGGTTGTGGTAGCTGTCTGTGTGTTGAATATAGTATTCGTAGACTTACTTGTCTGTACTACAGTAGATGTTGACTTTGTTGTTTGAACTACCGTGGCAGTTGCTTTGCTTGTTTGAACTGTAGTGGTCGTGCTAGTATTAAACGTAGTGGTGGTTGCTTTTGTGGTATTATATACTGTACTAGTTGCAGTCGATGTATTGTAAACTGTATTTGTACTTTTACTAGTTTGAACTGTAGTTGCCGTAGATTTTGCTGTTTGTACAGTAGTAACGGTTGATTTACTTGTACTAACTTCAGTTGTAGTACTTGTATTAAATGTCGTGGTAGTCGCGGTGCTGGTATTAAAAGTGGTAGTTGTTGCGGTGCTAGTGTTATATACGGTGCTAGTAGATTTATTGGTTTCTACTACTGTATTTGTTGATTTACTTGTTTGCACAACTGTAGAGGTTGATCTACTTGTTTCTACAACTGTAGTAGTTGATGTATTATACTCTGTTGTCGTACTTTTAGTTGTGTTATATATAGTGTTAGTACTTCTGCTAGTGTTATACACTGTAGTCGTACTTGTAGAAGTATTAAAAGTAGTTGTTGTACTTTTTGTAGTTTGTACTGTAGTTGTTGTGCTGGTGTTAAAAACTGTAGTTGTAGATTTATTAGTTTCAAACGTTGTAGTCGTATTTGTAGAGGTATTGTAAGTAGTTGTGGTTGACTTTGTTGTATTAAAAGTTGTTGTAGTTGATTTACTTGTACTAACTTCAGTAGCCGTTGATCTTGATGTTTCTACAACTGTTGCTGTAGCTTTACTGGTTTGTACAGTTGTTATTGTGGACGTGTTAAACGTTGTGGTTGTTGCAGTACTAGTATTAAACGTAGTTACTGTTGCTGTTGAGGTATTATAAACTGTTGATGTTGACTTTGTTGTTGCCCACGTTGTTGCTGTCGATTTGGTTGTCTGAACTACTGTTGCTGTAGATTTAGTCGTCTCAAAAGTAGTAGTTGTAGACGTGTTAAATGTCGTTGTAGTATTTGTAGATGTGTTATATACAGTTATCGTAGCAGTTGTCGTATTATATACTGTGCTAGTGTTCTTATTTGTTTCTACTGTTGTAGACGTGGTTTTTGATGTAGAAACTTCTGTAGCCGTAGACCTTGACGTTTCAATTGTTGTGGTTGTAGAGGTATTAAATGTTGTTGTAGTGTTTGTAGACGTGTTGTAAACAGTAATAGTTGCAGTTGTTGTATTATATACAGTATTAGTATTTCTGTTTGTCTCTACTGTTGTAGATGTTGTTTTTGAAGTTGCTACCTCAGTAGCTGTTGACCTAGTCGTCTCTACGGTTGTTGTTGTAGCGGTATTGTAAGCTGTTTGAGTATTAGTTGACGTGTTATACTCAGTAGTAGTGTTGGTGCTTGTGTTAAAAGCAGTAGTTGTATTTCTATTTGTTTCTACTTGTGTTGCCGTACTTTTAGTAGTTTCAACAACAGTAGCAGTTTGTCTAGTAGTTTCAACAGTTGTGGTTGTTGACGTATTGAAAGTAGTAGTAGTTGATGTAGATGTATTAAACTGCGTAGAAGTTGCTGTTTGAGTATTATACTCGGTAGTTGTGTTTTTGTTTGTTGATAAAGTAGTTTGAGTAGACTTGTTAGTGCTCCACGTTGTAGTAGTGTTTTTACTAGTCTCAACAGTCGTTGTTGTTTGAGTATTAAAAGTCGTAACTGTAGCCGTTGAAGTATTAAATTGTGTAACTGTAGTTGTAGATGTATTATATACCGTGCTAGTGTTCTTATTTGTACTCCACGTTGTTGTAAATGCAGTTTGAGTAGCTGTCGTTGTATTGTAAACAGTACTTGTAGTTTTAGTCGTATTATACAGCGTTACCGTAGCTTTGCTTGTGCTAACTTCAGTAGTTGTTGATCTGGTTGTTAAAGTACTAGTATTAAAGGTTGTTGTAGTTGATACTGTAGTTTCGTATTGTGTTGCTGTAGCTCTTGTTGTAGATACTTCAGTGCTAGTAGTCCTTGTTGTTTGTAATGTAGTTGTGTACTCTGTGTTTGTACTAGTACTAGTATTATACGTAGTAGTTGTATTTCTACTTGTTTCTATTGTGGTAGTAGTAGATGTACTAGTGTTAAAAACAGTATTAGTAGCTTTATTTGTTTGTACTTCTGTTGTGGTAGACCTTGTAGTTGTTTTAGATGTAACAAATATAGTTGTTCTACTTGTGTTCCAAGATGTAGTGTACTCTGTGCTTGTTGATGTTGAAGTGTTGTAGGTAGTGCTAGTGTTTCTGTTTGTTTCAACTTGAGTGGTTGTAGTTACTGTTGTGCTTGTGCTAGTATTAAATACAGTAGTAGTAGCGGTCGAGGTATTATAGGCGGTTGTAGTATTTGTACTGGTATTGTACTGTGTACTAGTTGCTACGTTTGTTTCTACTACTGTTGTAGTGGACTTTGTTGTAGAGGTTGAGGTATTAAACGCTGTCGTAGTATTAGTAGACGTGTTAAATGCTGTGGTGGTGTTTGTGGATGTTTGAACTATCGTAGCCGTAGACCTTGTTGTAGCTATTGTGGTTTGTGTTGATCTACTAGTTGATGTACTAGTATTATAAGCTGTTTGCGTAGCAGTACTAGTATTAAAAACAGTATCAGTAGACCTGATAGTTGATATTTCTGTAGATGTAGATCTTTGAGTTGCAGTACTTGTGTTAAACTGAGTTTGTGTACTAGTTGATGTGTTATATTCAGTAGTTGTTGAAACGGTTGTTTCAAACTGAGTAGTAGTAGATTTGGTTGTGGCATATGAAAACGTTGTTGTCCTGCTTGTGGACCAGACAGTATTCGTGCCTCTAGTAGTACTAGTGGATGTAGAGGTATTTGTATTCCAAATAACCTTTTTCCAAAATCCGAGCCATCTTGCCATATTTTATTGTTTTATGAGAAGTCACCTATATAGTTAATAAGCACTTTATGGTTTCCTCCTGCGTCGTATGCTAATACGATAAAGGCAATAGCAGCAATTCTATTAGCTGTTAGGTCAAAGTTCACTGTGGCTCCAAATGGGGTTTTTATATAACTAGGTAAAGCGTTAAAGGCTAAAGATCCTACGCTTGATGGGTTTTGTATTATTATATTTCCAGCTTGACCAACGTCACTAGCACTATTAACTTTTATGTCAATACTGTTTGCTCCGTTTTGTGCATTAATTAAAAAATTATCGTTTTCATTTAAATCACACTCGAAATTTTTAGGTGCAGCACCAGTTCCAACTACTGTTGTAATGGTTCTTTTTAAATCTTTTTGTATTGTTACGGTATTAGTAAAAGTCTTATCCGTAGGCATTGAATCAAATATATATACTAGATTCTCTGTAGGAGTACCAGCAAACTGTTTTAAAACTAAGTTCATAGTTAAAAAACCAGGATTAGGAACGTTGTCAGTTAGCACTTGACAGTCATAAACAGCATATACGTTTTTATTATTAGCTTCTACTATAACTATATCTCTCTTGTCAAGCAGTAGTATAGCGTTTGTATGATCGTCAACAATATTGTTAAAAACGTATTCACTAACGGTTATAGTAACAGTATTTGACCAGCTAGTGTTATCACTCATGTGAAACTCACCTTTTTCATCAGCGGTATCACGTAATATCCACGCTAAACTAGTCGAAGATCCTGTTGCGTTTGTCGCTACAAAATGTGCAGCAATAGATCCTATAGTATAGTTTCTAGTTGCTCCATTATTAATTGCGTCAGATCCTACAACCCTGTCATTGTCATGTATGACAAAATCTCTATCTATATTCTTAATTCTAGGCATAAGTTCTTATTTCTTTTTAAATTTTTCAAAACTTCGACCACCAAAATACGCACCGATAGTTGTCATAAGTATTAATTGCAAAAGATCTGTCCATTTTTCTTCTACATTAAATATTAATGAACCACTATCAATAAATACCATAAGTACTGTCGCTACTATAAGAAACATTAAAACTATTGGACGAACTGAGCGTGTTAACCAATTCCCATGTTCTAAATCAGCTTTCCATCTTTCAGTTACGTTTTTTTGCATTTCAGCTTCAGCTTCAATTAAGATTTTAGTCATTTCTTTTTTAAAAGCTGCTTGTTCGTCTTTAGTGTGTATAAATTGATTAACTACACCACCTATCTTGTCAACGATACCACCTCCGGCATCGCCAAAAAGCTTTGCTAATATTTTACTCATATCTTATGCTTTTGTCCAATAACCATACTCAAGTACAGCAGTATTGGCAGCTGATCTAGCATTAACGCCTTTTGTTCCTTTTACTGGATAAATCATAAATTCTCCAGGACTTAAGTCTGCAAAATCTTTACTATCCGCTGTTTGTTGAATAACAACTGTTTCGGTAGTACTATTGTTTTTGCAATAAAAATACGTTATAGCTGATGCAGTAACTGGGACTAACTTAGTTATACCTGTACCTAAATTTACTTGAGCTATATCAACCATAGGTTGAGTTACACTCAAAGCGTCAGTTACAGTAAAAGCTAAAGCATCAGAGGCAGTATCAGCACTTATTAATTTTAGTGTTGGGTTTAATGTTGCCATTTATTTATTTTTTTCCTTTTTTAGACATTTTTTTCTTTCTACTTTTCTTTTTCATTACTTTTTTAGTAAGCGAGGATTTTTTTCCGTAAGGCATAATTTTTATTTTTTAAGTTGTTTTATTATTTAGACTGTCGTCATCTTGGGCTTTGTAATTACTATCCGTACCAACTCTTTTAAGAGGTTTTTTTAAGTTCTCATTGCTTTGCACAATACGATTAAGAAAATCTACTTTAGCATAGTTAGTAGGTTTAACAAAAGGTTTGAAAGGGCCATCACTGACCTTATTATGATCACCAATGGTTTCTTTGTAACCCATAGTGTCTTTGTTCTCTCTCATCTTATTAAAGTTAAATAATTGATCGATACCAGGAATTTTAAACATGTCTTTGAATTTTAGCGTTGATTGTCATGTATCATATCGTCTATAGCTTTGTTATAGACTTTATCTGTATATGACTTGTTATTATAGAACACACTTCTGTCGCTAGTTGGTAAATCTTCTTCACCTAGTAGTATTCTGTATATTCTACTTATTAATTGGGAGCATTTATATGATGTCTTAAAAATGCTGTATTTAATTGAAGTGCGGTTGCGATGTCTCCATACCTCGATCCAACCTTGTGAGCGTAATCGTTCCCATCGCTGTTTATCCCATGACATTGTATATACGCCATCGATAAACTCTTTTCTTGTAAATCTACCTTTGCAATCAAGGTAAACTAATAACTCTAAGTCAGCATCTGTTAATCCGTAAGTCTTACAAGCCCACTTTCTAGTGAGCCTGTAATACTTAAAGATGTTTAGATCACGAAGATCTTGAGCGCTTAGTCTCATTTGCTATTACGTTGCGTAGTTGATCGAATCTACAGCTGTTACACCAGAGTTAGCTAAGAACACTGCGTTCTCACTATCTCCAACAACTAAAAATTTCGGTCCGTAAGCATCACAAATAGCATCTACTAAAGCTTTTGAAGCAGCTTTCTCATCAGCGCCAACTGATAATACAACTGAATCATTAGCATCACCAGTAACAACACTTGTTATTCTTTGAGGTTCAAAGTACAAGTATAATTTCCCAGCAGCAGTGTCAATACCTTTTAATGCAGAAACCGGATAGGAAGTAGCATTGTCAGCAGCGACAGCAAAATAAATGAATTTTTTTACCATGATTTTTATTTTTAAGGGTTAAACAATAATTTCAGCACGACTAAATTAAATTTCAATTGGTTAACTACTCGATAATTACTACATCCGCGTGCTTTATAACGAAGTAGTACTTTTTATCGAATTCTATTCCGTGACCAGCATGTTTATCATAATGAACAATATCACCTTCGATAATACCGTTTACTTGATCTCCAACACTAATCACTCGACCTTTTAAATACCTTATGTCTTCATTTTGCGTTTCCGTTAAAACAAATCCACCGTTATCTTTAGGTTTTTCTTTTATTTTCTCTATTACTAGGTAGAAGTTAATTGCTTTCATCTGATAGTATTCTTATGTTATTAATTACACAATCAGCCGAGATTATAGTAGAAACTACTGACACTGCATTTCGCAGCGCCGATTTTGTTACCAAAACCGGATCAATAATTCCAGCCTTTATCATATCTACTTCTTTACCAGTTACAACATCTATACCGTAACCCTTTTTCTCTGGGTTAGTTCTTTGTAAACCAGCGTTATCTAGTATTGTACAAAAAGGTGCTAATATAGCTTTAGTTAGTATCTTTTCACCAACTCCATGTTCTTTTATATTAAGTGCTGCATTTAACAGAGCAACACCTCCACCTGGTACTATACCTTCTTGTAAAGCAGCTTTTGTAGCGTATACAGCGTCTTCAACTCTATCTTTCTTCTCTTTGTACTCTACTTGAGAATCAGCGCCTACATATATAACACCTACACTACCTGCTAATATAGCTAGTCTTTGTTCTAGCTTCTTTCTTATATAAGGATTTTTATCCTCTTTCTTTATTAACTTCTTAACTTGAGCTATTCTTTCTTTTAAATCAGAACCTGTCTTATCTACTGTAAAAACAGTATGCTTGTCATTTGTTATGACTTTAACAGCTTCACCTAAACAATCAGGCTCTATTAAATCAAAATCATCACCAAGTTCTTCATTTATTACTTTAGCACCAGTTACTACAGCTAAATCAGCTACTGTATCTTCTTTTGTAGGTCCAAAACCAGGTAGATCAATAAAGTTAACCTTTATGTTACCTTTAACCTTATTAGCTAGTAATGCAGCTTTAGGTTGTTGTTCTAGCTCTCCAATGATTAGTAAAGATCTATTTTGCTTTATACAGTGCTCTAATACTGTTTGTATTTTTCTAATGTTAGGTATTGCTGTAGAAGATATTAATATATAAGGATTATCTAATTCAGCTACACCTTTGTCTTTATCTGTTATAAGATACTTAGATTTAAGTGGGCAATGTATTTGTACACCATCTACTACATCTATATATGTTTCTCCAGTTAAAGACTCTTCCATTAAAACAACACCATCTGTACCTACTTTCTTATAAGCATCTGATATGTGCTTACCAAGTTCAGCATCGTTATTACAAGATATTGAAGCAACTTGCTCTAAAAGCTTATCATCTACCTTTATTGCATTGTTGTCTAAGTATTCTATCACCTTATTCATACCAGATTTAATACCTTCTTTAATATCTCTTGTCGATGCGTCTTTATATTCAGTATCGCTGGCGACATTTAGAAGCGAATGAGCAAGGACGGTAGCTGTTGTAGTACCATCACCTGCTTCTTTCACTGTATTTTTT
>Ga0181369_1000209_pt1 | contig 16732 bp, 18 predicted proteins | sample LowvirmetaG_8_FD_130088 | JGI IMG/M metagenome (GOLD analysis project Ga0181369, IMG submission 130088) | Marine viral communities from the Subarctic Pacific Ocean - Lowphox_04 viral metaG | ecosystem: Environmental > Aquatic > Marine > Oceanic | place: Subarctic Pacific Ocean | collected... | reverse complement strand
GTAGTAGGTACATCAATTATTTCTTTTACAAAAATGTACAATGCTTTTTTATTAAAGTTTTGAATATAGCCCCTTTTCCTAAATATTTCTAGTACTGCATCCGCTATTCTTATTTGATATTCATCTTCAAATAACTTGTATAAATTATCGGAACAAAAATCTGTATATGCATCCATATAGTCATATAAATCCAACTGCTCATCATCCATATTATATGAGTGATCTTTATTAGAGTTTAAAATAGTTGTATCTATATGAGAGATTTTTTTATTATAATTTTTTCGATTATATTGTATTAAATAATTCTTAGTAATTGTACCAAAATAAGAATATGCTTTACTACCTTTTGATTCATCAAATAAGTGAATTTTAGATAATAAAAATGTAATTACCTCATGCTGTAGATGCTCTATATTATCTACTTCAGTATTGTAAAACTTGTATCTATGTATAATATTCTGAGTAAGTTTAAAAAATGGATAATGAATATGTTCTTTATAAATTTTACTTCTTAATTCATCATCTTTAGTATTATTATACTCAATAATTCTAGCTTCTGTTTCTAAGGTAAAGTAATTTTTGTTTGATTTTTTTCTTCCCATTATTTTGTTATAGTAAAATCTGATAATAAGCTATTAAGCTTTTTTATTTCGTTAAAAAAGAAACCTATTTCATCATCAGACTTAAAAGAATCAGTATTATCTAATTCTTCCACTTTACTATTAACAAAATCTAATACTTTAGAAACCCTATCTAGGTAATTAAAATAAGAAGATGTTACTGTTTCAGCTATTACAAGTTTTCTATGTAAATTATAAATAATATAACTACAAACTAATATTATAGCTGATAATATTGAAATTATTATCCACCACATTATAAATCGTTTAAAATATTTAAAAGGTTAGAGTCAGTTGATTTTTTAGCTGTCTCTGAAATAGCTTTATTCTGTATTGATTGCTTTTTAACATTTAAGTTAAATGGTTTCTTTTCTTGTTTAGGTTGCTTTTCTTTATTATAATAAAATTGTTCGAATTCTATTCTAGCAGCCATCATATCTGCATGATGAATAATAATAGGAAGAGAGCTTTTAAATTTAGAATCTGGTAAGAAACTAATATAATATTTTTTATTTGCATCATCATAAAGACCGTCGTGAGTTTGAATACAAACATACTCATTTTGAGTTACTTTAATATTATAATCCTGTAATAAGAATAATGAACGGTCTGGAATAGACATAAAGTCAACCTCTGCATTGTGTTTGTAATGCTCTCCTAAATTTTTACGTCTCCATTGATCAGTTTGTTGAAGGTACATTAAGTTTTCTTTATCTCCAATCTTACCTAAATCGTGATTAATAGCAGAGAATACTAATTCTTCTTCAGTATAATCTTCTGTACGACAACCCATCTCTTGCCAAATTTTATTTAACTTAAGAGCGCATTCTACAACTCTATTAACATGATCTACATAACCTCCTGGGAATGCATTATGGAAAGAGTCTTTATGAGAGGCTGGATATAAAACTAAATCCTCTTCTCGTTCTTGATAAAAATTAATTAATTGCTGTTGTCTATCTCCAGTAATATAATTTTTAATATTATCAATAAATTTATTGTAATTAGATTGTAATTGTTCAGGTGTAAGATTCATTAAGTATATTTTTCTTAATATACGAAATAAATTTCAATAAAACAACTTATTATGGATTTCTATAAATTTTTAAAGTACAATTTCCTGTTCCTCTTAAACGGCACTGACCTGATACATCTACAATATTAGCAAGATATTGCATTGAGCTTGTTCCTGGAGGATAACATACACTAAATTTAAAAGGATTCTCAATTATACCAATCTCATCTAAACGTACTAATGAACTGTAGGTTCCTGCAGCATAATCTTTTGTTTCTTCAGGTATTCTACCAAATTCATTAATTCCAGTTATAGATTCAATAGTAAAGTATCCTGTTATATCTTCATTATTAAACTCCATAAGAAGAGTTCCTATGGGTGGAAATGAAGTTACCACTATTCCATCATTTAACTGTCTAGGTGTATATGTCTGGGCTAGTATTGGCATTATAATAAATAATCAAAAGAATAATCTTCCGCAATATTCCATTGCTTTTATCTTCTCATCATATATCTTATTATTAAATTTAATTATTTTATTAATAATATAATATATTTTTTTAATTATTTTAAATATTATTTTAATTATAATCATAATATAATTTTGAAGATAATAAAAATTTTACAGAAAATCAACTATTTTGTATAATTTCTTGTATTTTTTTTAAAAAACTACACTTTTCATACTCTTCTACTGATTCATAGTAGTCTAAACAGTCTAAAATGTAAGCTTCTAAATTCTTCTCAGACCACAATAAGATACTATCAATTACCATTTCATTATTAAGATCTAAACTAGCAATATGCTTAAATCTTAGCATATTAAAAACAGCATCAAACTCTCCCTTATTCGTATCAGTAATATCCATTGTTGGTAACATAAATAATACATCTTCATTAGAGGAATCTCTTTCTTTTATATCTTTAAGAGAATGAATTATTTTATACTCAGATAACCTTACAAACATACCAATTCTAAATACAGGAGTATCTTCTTTAAATAATTCTACTTTTTCCTCTTCTACTATTTCTTCAAAGGATCCAGTATCCTGATTTTTAAAACCATTAAAAAATTTATTTAAATCCATAATATTACAATAAAGATACGAAAAATAAATATAATAAACAAGTTGATAAATTGAATTATCTTTCGTATATTAATAAATATTAATAATAAAGGTTATGGCAAAAACAAACTCTTACGGTAATTTACCTATTTCTATTTTATTTAAAACATCTAATAGAAAGAATGCTAGGACTAAGACTAAAACCTGGAAAAATAAAAATATAGATCAAATTTTATCTATGAAAAAGATTCCTGGAATTCCTGAATCAGCAATAATTTTAAAAATAAAGGTAGGATAATGAGTGAAAAAAGAGGAGATACTGGAAAGTTAATTTATGACTTTAATGAATGTTGGGTAACTGAAGTTCAAAATAAAGAAGGAAGGTGGTATAGAACTACTTGTAGAATGTTTAGAAGCTGGGATGGTCCTAGAAGAATAAAACAGTCTACTGAAATGTATCAATCCCATACCACACAATTTCAGGAATATATTGGACCACTCTTTATGTATAATACTAATCTAGAGGTAGAACCTGATAATAGATGTGATATTAGATGGGAACCTGGATATATTCATACACAGTCCCTACATAGACATCGTAAGTAATATTTATAATTATGAATATGAAGCTAATTAAAGATATAATAAGAGAGGAGATAAAATCTATGCTTAAAGAAGCCGCTCCTGGTTATAAGCACGACTGTGCAGCTAAGGTAGTACATAAAAAGTTTGGAGAAGGAACAACTATTCCAGAAAAACACACCTTAGTTAAAGAGGGAAGTAAACATGTAGTTACTCACTATGATGTAAAATTTAAAAATGGAAAAGTAGTAGAAGATATTCCCATTAGTGAGCTTAAAATAGTTACTATGACAGAGCATTGGCATAAAGGTTATAAAAAGAAAAAGAAAAAATAGTTGGAAAGTTTAATTATAGTTCGTATATTAAAGTATAAAGTTTTTAAATGATTATTGTTAGAGTAAAAGATAGAGATATCGAAAAAGCTTTACGTCAGTATAAATACAAAAGGTCTCGAACTAAATTAGATAGAGAGCTAATAGAACGTAAAGAGTATATAAAACCGACAACTAAGCGTCGTAAGCAGAAATTAAAAGCAATTAATAAAAATAAGTTTTTGAAAAATGATTAGATATAATACAAGAGAAGAATTTTGTGAAGGTCAAACATCTATTTTTGATCCTAAAATTGAACCATTTTTTATTGTTAAAGGTAATAGTGGAGAATACTTAGTATGTGAAGAAACTACAACGTCATCAGACCATCACCTATCAAACGGAGAAGATCGAACTGTAGTAAAAGTTCACTCCTATCCTACTACCTTTAATAATGCATTAAGATCTATTGTACATAGAAAATCAGTTCAAGAAGGAAAGCATTATGATAGCATTAGTCAATATATTGAAAAATTTGATGATATTATGACTGATATGAGAAGCTTGGTAGATTATTAAAATATTTTTTTTAACCACTAAATAGTGTATTATGCAGAATGAGAGTGCACGCCAATCGAAGGAGATGGCAGATACTTAAATAGATATTTATTATCTATTATTCAATAAAGGCGAGTTAAGACTCGCTTTTTTTGTTTATGATATTTATAATAAAAACGTGGGCGTTTATAAATTTTTTCCAACAAAAGATAGTACTTTATATTCTTATTATGTAAGCAGGAACGCTGGTATTGATGAGATGCTAGAGGTATATAATAAAAACAACGAAACGGTTGACCCTCAAGTAGCAAGATTTTTAGTAAAATTTGATCAGGATGATATAAATAATTTTATATCAACTAATAATGCTACTTCTTCTATTAATTTTTTATTTAAAAATTATATTGCATTTGGTCAAGGATATAATTTAGATACTAAATTAGAAATATACCCTGTTTCAGGATCTTGGGATAACGGTACAGGAAAATTTTCTGATAGTCCTGAATCAACGAATGGAGTATCTTGGAAATTTAGAGATGCGGAAAATAACCTTCAATGGAATTTTTCTTCTAATCCATATACTACACAATCTTTTAATTCATTATTTACAGAACAGGGAGGTGGTGTTTGGTTTACCGGATCCTCAGATGGTAAACAAATCGAAGTTACACAATCCTTTAGTTTAAGATCAACTAAAGATATAAATGTAGATGTAACCGATATTGGATTAGCATGGTATAGCAGCTCTAATTCTATAGGATCGTCCACAGATATACCTAATAATGGTTTTTTAGTAAAATTAGAAGATAATAAAGAATTCACTACAGGTAGCTCAATCAACCCTACAAGTAAGTACTTTAGCACAGATACAAACACTATATATCCACCTGAATTATTATTTAGATGGGATGATTTTATTGATCAATCATCAGGATCCAACACAACCAATATAACAGGAAGTACAAATAATTTTCACGTATCTTTAAGAGAATCTAAAACTGAATATGATCAAAACTCAGAAACTAAGTTTAGAGTAGGAGTTAGACCTAAATATCCTATAAGAACCTATCAAACATCATCAAATTTTATTACTAATTTTTATCTTCCTATTAACTCTTCATATGCAATTAAGGATGTAGATACAAATGAATTTATAATTAACTTTGACGATACATATACAAAAATATCTAGAGATATCAATGAAAACTTTTTTAAAGTATATATGAATGGTCTCGAACCTGAAAGATATTACAAAATACTTGTTAAAACAACTCATAATAATATTACTGAAATTATTGATAATGATCTTCTTTTTAAAGTTAAACAATAATGAAAAACAAAGTTAATTTTAATTTAAAAACTTATAATAAATTTCAGTTTAATAATATTATTAATACTGAATTTACTGAGTTTAATCAAAGAGATATCAATGAAGAAGCTGAACAAGTTAATACAGTAAGTGATTTTTTTAATATGTATAACAGTCTTTTTTATGAAATACCACAAAGAGGGGAAAATTCACATGAATCAATAATTATTAGAAGTACAGATTATATTGACTATGTTTTTGAAAACGAAACTATTGAAGCTCTACAGCGAGAGATAACTGAACTAAGAGAAGAACTCTTAGAAGAGCAACTAAAAACATCTCGACAATTAGAAATATTAAATACAAGTTCTATATCAAGAAATGCCTAATAAATTAATTATATCACAAAGAGCAGGAAATTCTCCTGAATATAACGGACCTGAATACAACTCTAATCAGATATCACTTGTTAATACAAATACAATATCTGAAATCTTAAGAGGTACAACTAGATTTGAATTTCATATATACGATAAGCAAGGGATATCACCATTTAATTCAGACTATCAATATTTAAATTATAATATACTTAGTAATGATAGTACCATTAGTAGTATTGAAATAAACCCTAGAAAAGATATAGAAGAGATGGATATGCTCCTCTCTTTTCAAAATTTTACATTAGTATATAACTTCTTTAATAACCTTTGTGGAACCGATGATACAAATCAATTATTTATTGATAGTATATCATCAGATAGAACCGAACTAATACTAAAAGGCTCCTTTACAAACAATACTAATTTCACAAATAACACTCTCGATTATATAAATTATAGAGAGTCTGCTCCTGATTTTAGAGATTTTTATCTAAATTTAGGCGATAACACACTGCTACTAGGTACAAACATTCAAATAGATGATAGTAATGATAATAATCCACTTATTTTTATTAAGCTATATGAACCCTTACCAGATAGTATTGAAAGGCTCCAGAATTTATGGATAGTTCAGAAAATAGCTGATACACTTGTATATGATGGAGAATATTTAATTGAACCAACTATAGATGAAAGTGTAGAATTTTTATCAGGTCCTAATATTAATATTACACTCGGCGATGAAGTAAACTCCTCTACACCTTTTTTTACGAAAACCGAACTACTTCCCACATCATCATTCTTTTTAAATCAAATAAATACTCTTCTTTCAGAATCAGATTTAAATATTAATGTTGATTATAACAATTATAAAGAATTTATAAATTTTTCATCACCAACTATAAGATTACAAAATTTTTATTATAAAATATCTTTATTAGAGGAATACGAATCCGAATTAAGCAGCCTCACCGGAATAGATAATAATAGTGGTTCAGTAAATTTATTTCAATCTAGAATAAACGAAATACTACAAAACTTTGATGGATATGATAAATTTTTATATTATGAAAGTGGATCTAAATCATGGCCTAAAACTAATACAAACTATCCCTTTACTCTTGCCTCAACCGGAAGCTCAGAAGGTTTAACATGGCTTGGATCCCTTGATACTAACTCCATATACTATGGAGGTCAACTATTATCTGCATCAAATTATGATGAAAATAATAGAAATTATCTTTTAAATTCCATACCATCGTATTTAAGAGATGATTCACAAAATGCACCATATGAAACGTTTGTTTCAATGATAGGTCAACATTTTGATAATATTTGGATATATACAAAAGATATAACAAACAAATTTAATGGTGATAATAGAATTAATTTTGGAATATCAAGAGATCTAGTATCAGATGCTATAAAAGAGTTTGGTATAAAATTATATCAAAATAATTTTTCTAATTCGGATTTAGTAAAATCATTTTTCGGTTTCTCTGGTGATTTTAATGCAAACGATGTACTAATTTATGGCTTAGGTACTTGGGGAGGGAGTTTATACGGTCCAGGTCTTGGAGAAGAAGCATTATTTGCTCCAATTTCAGCCTCTAATGATATTATTCCTATTGATGATATTAATAAAAGAATTTATAAAAGAATATATCACAATTCACCTTTCTTATTAAAATCTAAAGGAACTAAAACAGGTCTTCAAGCTTTAATTAATTGTTTCGGAGTACCAGACTCAATTCTACAAATTAATGAATTCGGTGGTAAAGATAAGGTAAGAGAAAATGATTGGGATTTTTATAGAAGAATCTATAATAAAGAATTAATAGCAACAGGTAGTGGAAATCATATAACCACAGTTTTTGCTAATCCAGGAGGATCTAATGGACTTAATCCAAAATGGGATGTAGATCCAATTGTACCAAGAACTGTTGAATTTAGATTTAAATCAAGAACTAATCCTGACACTTTACCTAACTGTACGAATCTAACTAACACACCAATAAGAGAGGAGCTCTTTATATTAAAAGATGATGCAATTCCCAACTTTAATATTTCCTCATCACTAGCAATTACCTTAGAATATTTTGGATCCGGATCAGTAACAAGCTCCTACTCAGGAAGCACCTTTGATTCCAACAACCAGTATGCTGACTTAACATTATACGTAAGTGGATCAACCCAATACTACTCCTCCTCAATCAACCTACCCTTTTACAATAAAGATTGGTGGAATGTAATGCTACAATACGATAGCGGTTCTAATACATTTAACCTAAACACTGGTAATAAAATTTATATAGGTAACGATGGAACTAAGTTAGGTTTTACAGGTAGTACATCTATAACAGTCCCTGCATATAACGATACATCAGGATATCGAAATGCTTCCTTAATGAATTCAGGACAAGGAGGAACTAATAGATTTTTTGGAACTGGAAGAAGTGGCTCAATAAAATTTTCCGGATCACTACAAGAAATAAGATACTGGACAAACCTTTTATCAGAAAGTGCATTTAATAATCATATTATGAATCCGCTATCAATTGAGACAGGTTATTTAACAGGATCCCTCTCACCGGTAGAAACATTAGCATTTAGAACAAGAGAAGGAGAAGACTGGTCACTTACAGGATCTGCTACATCATTTGATTATCTCTCTATACACCCAAAAATAACAGGATCATTTACACCAACATCTTCTTTTGTCTCCCGAGGAAACCCTAGAAATACTTACAGTGTAGCTGGACTTTATCAAGGAAATAGAGAGTTTCAATTTTTAAATCAACCTATTGCCGGTATTAAAAATAGAATTAATGATAAGATTAGAGTTGAAAATTTAGAATTTCCTGAAGGAGATACTTTAACTTATTATCGACCTCTTCAACAAAATAACGAAGCATCTCAATCATTTACTGATCATACAAACTATATCGAGGTAGGCTTTTCTCCTTCCAACCAAGTAAATGATGATATTATTGCACAACTCGGTCAGTTAAATATTGGAGAATATATTGGAGATCCTAGACAAAGATCATCTTCATTAGATTACTATGAAGATTTAAATAATCTAAGAGATGAATATTTTGAAAAATATATAAAGAATTATAATCTAAATGATTTTATAAGACTAATAAAATACTTTGATAATTCATTATTTAAAATGATTAAAGATTTTGTTCCTCTTAGAAATTCTACAGCAACCGGTATTATAATTAAACAACATTTATTAGAAAGAAATAAATACCCGCAACCTAGAGTAAATAAATTTACAACTGTAGCTATAACACCTAATACAGGATCCACTATTAACGAAGCTACTCAGGTAGGAAATAATAGTGAGTTGATTTTCGAGGATATTACAATAACAGGTAGTATTAAATCACAAATAAGAGGCTTTATAACTGGTTCACCTATACAAGTATTTAGCGGAGGAACTGGTGGATCTTTTGATAGATTTAATAATATAGATTTGCATCCATATGGTCCTTCTGGAAGCGGTCCTACAAATAGATTCGGAATAACTCAATCGTTTTCTGAAAGTGTTACTTACTTATCAGGTAGTATTCAATCTTTAATAAGCAACCAGGATGAGTTTTATAATGGAGAATTTAGTGGATCATCTATTGTAGTTACAACTCAATCATTAAATTTAGGAGAACTAGCATTTGATTTTGCTAATGAATTAGCAGTAGAAGATTTTAGATTAAATAGATATGTTTTTGTATCATCCGTTACTCCACTCTCTACATTTTTAAAAGAAACTAATCGTCCTGGAGATAGTAATATTTTATTATGGAGATCTTCTTTATCTCTAAATGCTTTTCAACGCTTTAATATAACCACTACCAGTCAAAGTGTTGATATAACTTCAGTTGTAGAAGATAAAACTAGATTTAACCTTAGAGACCCTTCGACCGGATTAGCGTTTCCTGCAAATACAGATGCTCAATTTAGTGGATTTCAATATCAAAATTATCAGGTAAATCAACCCTTTATTCCTACTATTCCAACAATACAGGATAATACTCGCACAGTAAACTTTTTTGCAACAGGTTCAGCTACTACACCATTTGATAACAAATATAATATAGATTTTAATCAATTTGGTAATGCTTTATTTGGTGCAAGTAATATTATTACTCCAGGATTTCAGAATAATACAAATTTAGGTCTTAATAATGTTAATGCAGATTTTAAAATATCTCCTACTTGGACCAATAATGATAGCTTAATGGGAGCAAATCCACAAGTAGGATATATTTCACCTTTCTTAAGTAATCAAAATATTCAAATTACATCTTCGTTTGGTAATGGATCATTAAGTATAACCAATACAATATCTCCAACAAACCCTATAGCTTCTTCTTGCTCTAGCTCTGTATTTATGGTTCATACATTGACAGAAAGAACACCTCAAGGTGAAGGTGATATAATATCTATATCTCCTACTATGGGATTTAGATTAGCTCCCGGTCAAACTATTTCAGGAAGTTTATTATCTCTAACTCCCGATATAGGAACTTTTGATGCATTTAGAACTGCTTCAGCTAATTTGCCTGGACCAGTCGATAGAGGTCCATCATTACCCGATTATTTAGAAAATCTATATACTTCAGAACGAATCACTAGTAATGTAATATTGTTAAGCACTCTAGATAATGGCCCTCAAGGCGCAAATGGAGCTTGTCAAATATCATGCTCATTATTTGATTATAATTTAACTGTTTCTGGCAGCTTAGATACTCTAACCTTAAATAACGCTGCATCAATAGTTGTCGATAGCACCGAACCTTTAGTAGGAATATCTAACCTAAGTCAGCTAGAAAGAAATGCTGACGCTCTCCCACTATATAATAATGTCTCAGATAACAACTTAAATAGTATATATTCAGATGTTGATTATACACAAGGTGGACTAATTCCAACCAACTTTTTAGCTTGCCTAGATGGAACAGCTAATAAAGTACAAACACCAGATTCAAACTATACACAGCTTACAAGAATATTGCCAAGATACAATGGAGTAAGACTAACAGCTCTACATGTAAATAGATACTCACCACCTGGCACCCAATTCCTTAATGGAATAACAACTGAAACTTGGGGAGGTGATGTATCATTTGGAGAGCTTCCTCTTCTTGAGAGTACTAAACCTAACTTTAGCTACTTTGACTTATTAGTTGGTACATCACCTGAAATGGAAGATGCAACTCAAGTAAAAATTAATTATATTATTGATAAAGAAGGAAGAGCTTTTAAACCACTTAATGGAACTCCTGCATTTTATAATGTAGAAGGAACGTATGAAACAAATAATATTGTAGATGTATCATTACAGAATTCACTTCAACAAGATGATGCTTCATTAACTAACGCTGCAGTTGGTATTAATTTAGATGCATTTAATACTTCTTCAAGAGTAATTAGAGGAGCTAGAAGAATCGATCCAATAGCTACCAATCAAATATTATCAATAAGAGATACAGGTAGTATAGCATCAGCTTTTTCTGATTTATTATATTTTACCAATCCATTCCAAGAAAGTATTGACTACAGATTGCTAGCATCTGATGCAAGTAGCAGCGCAGGAAGTGAAATATTTTTTGGTACACAAACAATACAATTCCAACAATTATCAGTTGATCCAAGTAATGGATACAATACACTAGATAATACTTTTGAATTTAACTTTCAACCTGTAACAGGTAATACAATAAAATTCTATCTAGAAGGTACTATGACTGTTACCTTAGATCCTGATCCAGGAATTACACAAATAGTACCTAACGCAGTTACATTGCAATTATTAAGAACTAGTCCAACACTAGGATTAACTAATGAAGTAGTTCATTCTGTTCAATATTCGTTTGATCCACAAGATTTTAGCTTTACTACACCATCTACCACAGGAGTTATAGGACTAAGCGCCAAAAGTCAACTATTTGATACAAGAGAAATCCCTCTACCAATTACATTAGTAAATGGTAACTTCCAAAGACATGTACCATTTGAAAGTCCTGCAATAGATTGCTTTGATGGTGATACTTTTCAAGCACGTATTATAGCATTGCAAGGTAATTCTGGTAACAATTATACAACATTTAAGGCCACTCTTCCTGAACAATTTAGATTTAGAATTAGACCACAAGCATCTACTGTATCTACCCTAAATAACACTCTTGAGGACTTCTGGACTACTGGAAGTAATATCGATAACTATCTCACCTCATCAGTATCAATGTCCTTTTTCTATGGTAATGCAGTTTATGTACCTCCAACACAATCAGACGGTAGCCCATCTACATTTAAACCAACTAATGAAATATTTTCAATACAAGTAGGAGACCAATTTAGATTCGAAGGAGTAGAAAATCAAGTATTTACAGTAATAGAAGATGGACGCATAAGTGAAGAACCAACTTTAAGTGGTAGTATATTAGTAAGAGTAGATCCACCAATTCCAACTAATATTGAATTAAATAATTTTCTTATTAGAAGATTTAACCAAGATGGTTCATCAGTAATAATTGATCTAATACCTCCATCATCATCATTTTCAACTACTAAAGGATATTTAAAAAATACATTTATTAATCAAGAACTAGAAGAAAGTATAAATACAATCTTAGCTGATCTAGTAGAAAAAGGCGTAATACCATCAGGAGGCTAATAAAATAAAAACAATATATTTATAATAATAAAAAATAAAAAATGGGATACCTAAATAATCAAGTTATAACTGTTGATGCTATATTAACAAAAAAAGGTCGCCAATTACTTGCAAGAAACGATGGCTCTTTTAGAATTACACAATTTGCAGTAGCAGACGATGAAATCGATTATACACTCTATAATCCATCTCATCCATCTGGGTCAACTTTTTATGGAGAAGCTATAGAAAATATGCCTCTTTTAGAAGCATTCCCCAATGATACTCAAATCATGAAATATAAATTAGCTACTTTACCAAGAGGAACAGCTAAACTTCCTGTACTTGATTTAGGTTATTCGGCTATCACTCTACAACAAGGTCAAACTCTTGCAATTACTCCACAGACATTAAATTTCCTAGGAAACCAATCTATTAATGAAACCTCAGGTTACTCCTGCACTGTGGCAGATATTAGACTTCTATCCACCTTTACTGGTATAGGTATTAATACTCCAGCTGCTCAAACTCAAAACCAGCAGTCTGTTACCTCTATCGGACAAAATACAACAGTAAACCAAACATTAGGTACTGATGTATCCTCAACAATTATTGGTACTCAAATTAACTTAAGAGGAACAACTATTAACACTCTATTTGGAGCAGGCTCAGCTGTAGGATCACAGGTTAGATCTACATTAACAGTAGTTGGAATAGATTCAGGAGCTAGAATAACTATACCACTAACTATTACCAGAACATAAAAACATAAATAAATAACATGAGTTTTAAAAGATTCGAAACACAAGATATTGTAATTAGTAGTGATTCTATTACCGGACCCGCATGGTCAACAGGCAATCCAATCCTAACAACTTTTTTCACTTCTTCTATTCAAAGAGCTGGAAGCTCAGGAGACTACTATTTAGATATTTTTCAAAGTGATCCTGTAGTAAGTCCATCGACTGCTTTTACTCAATTTTCTATTGCTTACTGTGATAGTTTAGGAAGCGGAAGTAGAAATTTCAATGATGCAGTTCCTGGTAAAACTCCCACTTTAAGTAACTTTGGACAATATAGAACTTTAGTTTTAGAAGATGAAAATTCTCAATTTGTATTTGGTGATAATACTAATCAAATCTCAGCTTCAAATTTTTATGCAATATCTGTTGATAGAGCTAGATACAAAGAATCATTATTTCCTGGATCCTTTAATTTAGTTCTTTCATCCTCTAATGGTTTAGAAAAAATATTTCTTACTGATAACTCAAGAGATACTGCTGTAAATACTTTTTTAGGATCAACAAGAGTATTTCAAATTGTATCTGGTTCAAATGGTAGTGCAGTAGGAACTAATGGTTTTGTTAACAATAGTGGCTCATACGGATTATTCTTACCTGATATTGGTACTATACTACTAAATCCTGATGCTCTATCCCAATCTCTTCACTTTAATACCTCTAGATCTAACGATGTATCAGGAGAAAATGAAGATAGATTATATGATGCAATTAAAATAGGAGGTAGCTTTCAATTAAACTCCCAAGAAACAATTTCATCTGATTTTGTATTTGTAAGATTAAGAAATAGTGAATATAATTATTCTGAAAACCCATCATTTATATCAGGATCTACTGGTGAATTAATTTATAATAACTTTATAAATCAACCTCAAGTATTTGTTACAACTGTAGGTATGTATAACGACTCTAATGAATTATTAGCGGTAGCAAAATTATCTAGACCACTCTTAAAAGATTTTACAAAAGAAGCTTTAATTAGAGTTAAATTAGATTTCTAAAGTGAATGAATGTCTTTAAACAATTAAATGCAGCAGATACTGTTACTACTCCATTTGTAGTTAACAAAGCATTTTCATTTTCCGGTTCTAATAACTTTACAGGATCTAATATTGGAATAGATACCTATGTTGGTACCCTACCAACACAATCAGTATTTAATCCAGAATCAGATGCTACTGCAGGCTATATTTCAACTCAATATAATGAATTAGTTTATTCTTCAATAAGACAACTATATTATTCAAACTATTATAATCAATCCTTTGGAGATAATGCTACAACTGCATCCATAATACCAAACGATTATTATATAACAAGCTCGGATGATCCATCTCAACCTTTAGAAGATATAGGTCAATTTTTAAATGAAACAGGTAATTTAGAATTTAATATTAATGGTGGAGGAAGAACAACTAACTACTACAATTATTTATCTAATACACTTACTGCATCAAGAACATTAAATCAACATCCAGCCGCAGGTATAGGTATTATATCTATTCCATCTAATCTTTATGGAGAATATATTAAACCAGGATCATTTAAAACAACTGTTAATACAGGAGGTTTTTCATTTATATGTACAGATGATGGAAACGGAAATATATTTACAAATGATAATGAAGGTCGAAAACAAGCTGGTAATATAATTTATGAGCATGGATTAATAATCTATACATTAAATAGATTTACTTCAGGATCGGGATTTAGTCCTACCTCACTTCTTCCATCATTATATGTTCTTAAAGATGATTTAAAGATTGAATTTAGTAGTAGTATGACACTATACGAGACCCAATTTAATTGTAGATTAAGAGAAAGTGAATTTAATTTTACTAATAATCCAAGTGCAACATCAGGTAGTAGTGGAGAACCGTATCATTTTATTACAGGTTCCTATTTTGCACCCTATATTACAACAGTAGGTTTATATAATGAAAATTATGATTTAATAGCAGTAGGTAAATTAGCACAACCATTACCTAAATCAAATGTGGTTGATACAAATATTATTATTAATTTAGATATGTACTAAAAATGTTTTGGATTTATCAAAAAGGAAAAATTAACTCCTTAGATGATTTTCCTAAAGGAACGTTTGGTTTTATTTATGAAATTGAACATCTTCCAACAGGAAAAAAATATATAGGAAAGAAGCAGTTACATTTTACAAGAAAACTACCTCCATTAAAAGGTCAAAAAAGATGGAGAAAAGTTGAAAAAGAATCTGACTGGTTAAAATATACAGGCTCTCATACATTCTTAAAACAAATAAGAAAGGAAAATAGATATGACGAATTGCGTAGAGAAATATTTTTAACATGCTATACAAAAAAAATATTAACATATAATGAATTAAAATATCAAATGATGTTTGAAGTTCTGGAAGAAAGTTCGTATCTTAATGATAATCTTCTAGGTAAATTCTACCGAAAAGATTTTATAAGAGAAAATGAGAGTAAATCAATTATTAGTTAATCTACTGAATTCAGTACTAGGTTCATCACGAAATACATCTGGAGGTAACTATTCTTATAAGTGTCCTAAATGTAAACATCGTAAGAATAAACTAGAAGTAAACTTAGATCAAGAGTCTAAACATTTTCAGAGCTACCAATGTTGGGTATGTGGAGATGATTTTAGCGGTAAATCTCTTTTGAAACTCTTTCGTAGATTAAAAGTTTCCCAAGAACAAGTTATTGAACTATCTAAGTATGTTAAGGTACGGACAACAAAGATTAACAATGATATAGAAAGTAAAATAGAGCTACCTAAAGAGTTTAGAAAATTTGACAGTTCTTTTCAATCAAGACGAGCTTTATCTTATTTAAAACAAAGAGGAATAACTGAAAAAGATATTGAAAGATATAATATTGGATATTGTACTACAGGTAAATTTCAAAATAGAATAATTATTCCTTCTTATGATAAAGATGGTAATTTAAATTATTTTATAGGAAGAAGCTTTGAAGAATGGTCATCATTAAAATATAAAAATCCTACTGTTACAAGAGATATTATACCATTTGAATACTATATTAACTGGAATATTCCAATTATATTGTGTGAAGGAGCATTTGATATGATGGCTATTAAAAGAAATGCAATACCTTTATTAGGTAAATCAATTAATAATACATTAATGAAAAAACTTATCTCCTCTCAAGTAGATAAGATTTATATGGCATTAGATAATGATGCAATTAAAAAAACTTTAAAATATAGCGAATATTTACTTAAGCAAGGTAAAGAAGTTTATATTGTTGATACAACACAAAACGATCCTTCAGATTTAGGATTCGATAAATTTGTAGAAATTCTACAACAAACCCAGCCAATAGACGAATATTCGTTTATGTCTTACAAACTACAACTCATATGAGTATAATTAAAAAATCGTATAATAGGTTATTAGAAATTTCT
>Ga0181369_1000207_pt1 | contig 16852 bp, 9 predicted proteins | sample LowvirmetaG_8_FD_130088 | JGI IMG/M metagenome (GOLD analysis project Ga0181369, IMG submission 130088) | Marine viral communities from the Subarctic Pacific Ocean - Lowphox_04 viral metaG | ecosystem: Environmental > Aquatic > Marine > Oceanic | place: Subarctic Pacific Ocean | collected 2015-11-29 | reverse complement strand
AACTTCTTCTAAATAATTAGTTAATACTTCTTCTGAGCTTTGACCAGCTGTTTGAGCAGATAATCTTCTAGCTGCTGATTCATTATTTTTATCTAGATAATCTAGTATTGTTGTGGCTAAACTATTATAACCAGCTTCATCAATACCTAAACTCTCCATAAATATAACGTGGCCAAGTTCATGTACAGGTGTTCTAGTTTTACCGTTGTTTAAAGCGTTTGTTTGTGAAACTAATACAGTGTAGTTTTTATTTCCTAAACTTATAAACGCACCGTTGGACCTACCACTATTAACATTATCTTTTAAATCATTAAATATTTTATCTCCTTTAGCTTGAGATACATTTCCATTTTCAATAGCAGTGTCTATATCTTGCCTAGCTGTAGACAACAGATCAGCATTGTTTTCACTAAACTTATAATTAATTTTAGCTCCATATTTTTTAGCTAATTTTTTAGCCGCCTTAGAAGCTTGGTCGTTACTTTCTTGAAGCTTATCTATGTTATATAATTTCTGAGCTTCTTTATCTATTTGTTTAGGATCTGTAACACCTTTAGTTACTAATTTATTTTTAGCTAAATCTTTGTATTTGTTTTTAACATTTTTAGATTCTACAGAAAAAACATTTTGAAAGTCTTCTTTAAATTCTTTTCTTTGTTTAGCTAAGTCTGAAAACCTATTTTGATATATACTTAAAAGTTTTGTTTTTTCAGAATCACTTAAATCAGTTCTATCTAATAACGACTTAACTTCTAATCTTATATTTTCTTGAGCAGACGTAACAAACTTATATAGTTGAAAACCTTCTGGAGTGAGCTTACTAGCTAATTTGTTTTCTATTTTATTTAGTATATCTGAATTGCTTTCAGTTAGATTATTTATTAAATCAACTCTAGTTTTATAAGTTCTAGTTCGCTTGTCCATACCTTCTATTTCATTGTTAAGTATGGACATAGCTGATTCGTTTTCTCTAAACTCAGCCATTGTATTGTAGTCTGTCATAGATGCAAGCGCTGCGCCTTTTAATATTGGCACACCACCTAAAGTAACACCTAACAAACCACCTGTTACAGCTCCTTCATCTACATTGTCAAAAATATTTTGAAGGTTCATTTCTCCTCTTAAAACCTCAATACTGTTTTGTCCAAATACAGTACCTCCTTCAAGAACAAACTCAGCAGATACTTGATTTAATAACTGTGGTCCTTTTGCTTTTAAATAACTTTTTGCTCCATCAAAAAAAGCTTTAGCACTTACATCGTCAAGATTAGAAAAAGCCGTGTTAAATATTTTTAAAGTATTTAAACTACCAAGACCTGCTTCAAAACCTCCAAAACCTAAAGCTGTTAATCTTTTTTCTAGATTACCAGTTACGCTGCCTCTTTGTTGATCAAGAGTTTCTATGTCGTTTATTTTTTGACCATAGCTACCGGCACCGATTAATCCAATACCACCGTAACCTAATGTTAGTTGAGCTAACACAGGTATTTGACCAGCCATAGCCTGCGAATAAAATTTACCAAAATTAGAGGGACTACTAAACGCTTCTTCAAAAGATACCTGAGGTGCATAGTCTTCTTCAAGATCTTTCATTGCGCGCTCTTGAACTTTTCTAGTAGACTCTGCTATTTCAAAATACTTAGGACTATATTTACCTAGCCCAAGACCTACATCTCCAATAATATCAGCACCCGCTCTTATTAATCCAGCGGCTTGAGCAGCTCCAGTTTTAGTAACTATAGCACCTAGTTGATCTAAAAAATCATAATTTTTTCTTAACCAACTAATATCTAATTTAAACCCTTCTTGTTCATCAACTAAATCAGTTAATTTTTTTGAAGTGTTTTCTATGAAATTATATTTTTCTTTTATTTCATTAAGATTTTTACTATATAAATTATAAAAATCTTTAGTAACCATTACACCATTTTCTAGTGTAACTATATTTTTTGCTTTTTCTTCAACTTGTTTTTGTAGTTGTTGCACTTGTTGAACAGCCACGGGAGATTCTACACCATCAGCTCTTCTTTTATTTACCTCTTCAATATCTTTTTCTAACTTGTTTTGTAAAGTTAAAAACTCTTGAACTTCTGGAAAAGCTTTAGGAATAGGTTTAGAAAGATATTCATTAAAACTTACTACGTTTTTATAAGCTGCTGATTTAGGTAGTTGATCTAAAGCAATGTTTAAATCAGATTTTAATTCATCTAATTTATATGTGCCATCAACAAATCTTTTGTTAACAGTATCACCAAGTTTTATTCTAGTTTCTTCAGGTAAAGTCTTGATGTAATCATTTCGTTTTTGCTCAGCTAAAGTTTGAAGCTTTTCATTTGTTATAATTTTTTTAGCTTCCGCGTATACATCTTGAGTTTGAGGATCGGTTTCACCTTGTGCTTTTAAATTAATTTTTGCTTGTTTTATTTCAGCTTCATAAGGTTGTGTCATCATAGGTTTTACAAACCCTTTTAAATAATCAGAACCACTACCCGCGTATTTTTTTACAGGTTTAAAACTAATATCTTCAACTTGATCTTGTATGTTTAACTTTTCTTTATCTGTAATACTAACAGCTTTTTCATACTTGCTTTCATCAGTTTCTTCTAGTGATACCGATGAAGGAGTTTCCAAATCTAATTCCGTACTCTCGGACGCTATTACCGGTTCGGGTGCTACAGCCGCATCCACACTTGGAGCACCTTCTATCTTTACTTCTTCTTCCATTAAAATCGCCTCGGGATTTGTTTGGATAAATAAGTCTACTTGATCTTCAGGTATATTATAAACCTGATTATTCGCTTCGTATCTTGGCATAATTATATTTTATTATCTTTCTATAAATCTTCCAAACGGATCTTCTTGTTTTAAAGTAATATAGTTTCTAGCTTTTTCTCTATCAACTTTATCATAACTACCTGAAACATTATCTATAAATCTAGCAATATCCGCAGGGTTATCTATGTCTATAGTAGTATCGCCTAGTTTTCCTACACCAACCTTATAATCAACTAAGAACTTTCTATTACCAGTACCTTCTATTGGAGTAACATTTTTAATTCTATTACCACCGTAATCTCTGCCTACTAAATAATTCATAGTATTTGTTGTAAGGCCGTCATATATTTCTCTTGAAAGATCAACGCTAGTGTCTTTGTCTTTACCACCTTTACTAGCTTTACGTTCTTTAGTTTCTTCTATATAGTATTTAGCTTCACCATCAACTATCTCTGATTTAACCTCAGATCCTGGAAATTGTCCTTTCATTACTCTCGTTATCTCTCTATCTGTAATTTGTTTTTGTAAAAAAGCAATTTTAGAGTCTTGAGAAGAGCTAGTCCAGTTGTCTCCGGTTATATTACCACCCCACTCAAGAGTGTCGTTAACGTATTCTATTTGTTGATCAACTGTTCCAGTTAAAACATCTTGAATATAACCTTGAACTTCGTTTTTAAATACAGAGTTTTCAGCTATAGTATCAGGATCAAAATAGTTTTTAGTAGTAATTATCTCGCTACTACCTTGAACCTTACTAGATCTTATAGTTTCAGTAATCATGTTAGGTAGTATATTTCCTTTTTCCATTATACCAGCTGTTTCCATAGCTTTTATTCCATCAAAATCTGGTAGTGTTTCTTCTATTAAAGCCCCGTCCCAGTTATTCATGTTTCTTTCCCATTTAAAAGCAACCATACCGTTTTCATCTTCTTTTAAATCACTGTCGTTAAACAACCCAGCGTCTTTACCAGTTTTATAAAAATCACTAGATTTATTCATCTTCATAGTTAAAGAAAGATTATCATCTTCATATGAAGGCGTAACATCTACACCTGGTAAAGAGTTTCCGTTTAAAACTTGAGCTGCTAAAAAATTCTTATATTGTTCAGAACCTTGTCCTTTAAAGTTGTGTTTGCTACCTAAATTAGTAGATGTAATTTCCGATGCTGGTTCTAAGTTAACTTCTAAATTACCAAACTTACTTAAAGCATTGTTTTCCCAAGACTTATAGTTAGATATATTTTCTCTATATTGTTTACCTTCTTGAAAAGAAATACCTCCCATTGCTAACGCAGCTTGTTGTGGTATTATTTCTTGTAATTTATTTGTAGCGTTTTGTTTTAATAAATCAGCAACTGCTTTAGGTATGTTTTTTTCAGATATTTCTTTATTTAAATTATCTTCGTATTGTAAAGCGGTTATGTTTAAAAGCTTTTGATACGCGGCTTTTTTCTTTGCAGCGTCAGCATTTGCTTGAGCTTTAATTTTAGTATAGTCTTTGTAAGCGTCACCTAGTATAGCGCCAACTTTGTTTAAACCCTCTGCCCATATTTGAGCTGATCTATCTATTATTATTCTTGGATTTCTGTAACTCATTTTTTAAATTCTAATTAAAATAACCTGAAGTGGCATTCGATTGATTAGCCGCTATTAAAGCAGCGTCAACATTGGCTTGAGCTGTTATTCCTGTAGCAGCTATACTAGCTATATTACCTATTGCTCCTGTTATAGCAGAAGCTCTAGCTTGATTAGCAGCGGCTTGTGAAGCTCTTGCTTGATCTAACATACCTGATGCTCTATCTAAATCAGCGTTTGTTCTAGCTTCTTGAGCTTGATACACAAATTGTTTACCAGCTGCTTCGGCTGTTTGTAGTCTTTGTGCTTCAGACATTTTTTGTTGTATAAGAGTTTGTTCTCCTTGAGCTCTTAATTTTTCATTTTGAGCTTCTTGCTGTTCAATACTAGCCGCAACTTGTTTTTTACTAGATAACGCTGCTTGAGCAAGAGCAGTTGCACCACCTGCGCTAGCGCCAGTAGCTCTTAATGTATCTAATGTATTAGCTAAAGCTATATCTGTTTGTTCCATTTGTATTTCTGCTGCTTGAGTAGCAACACCCATTTTTTCAAATGGATTTTCTAGCATACCGCTTAAATCAGTTACTCCTTCGTAAGGATTAATAACTTCTTGTCTACTATTAAGAATAGAGTTTAGCTTGGCCTCAGCTCTCATTCTATCACGCCTTGCTTGTTTAGCAGCTTTACTAGCATTTGATGCTCCAAAAATACCGCCTAAAACTGAAGCGCCTATTCCTAAAGCCATTAATGGTCCTCCCATAATTTATAAATTTTTAATATGATGATTCAACATAATTAGAAGATACTGCAAATAATTCTTTTAACCCACCTGGATCAGTCGCATCATCTGTAGATACTTTTACTGTAGCAAAATAACCTTTTATACCTGTCATTTGAGATCCATAATTAACCTCACCTGTAGACGCTGTAGAGTTATTAACTAAATTTGCTACATATTTATTTTCTTTTCTATCAAAACCTGCTCTTTGTCTTGTGAAACCAGGATTAGCAGTTCCAAAAACAGAATTGTAATCAGCTGGTAATACGATTTGGTTATTAGCTGGGTTTAATATATATTCTCCTTCTTGATAACTATATACTTTATTTGTAGTATCATTAGAATTTACATAAGTATTACTAATATTATCTAATCCAGTAGGATCAGATATAAAGCTTGTAACCTCCCAACCATTACTACCTTCATAGCCAATTGTCTTAAAGTTTTTAGACAAACTAACATTTGGATTAAACACAAAAGTTATATTTGTTTTGTAATCTACACCGTAAAAATTACTATGATTAACTTGGTTAGAATAATGAACCCACAGCTGATCATTTTTTAAAGTGTACATGTTATTTTTCAAACTAAATACATGGTCAGGTTTAAAATCAAAGAAGCTAACCCAACCTTTTACGTTTTCATCAAAAGACAACGTGTTGTAATTACTTGAAAAAGAAGATGGATTAGTTTGAGTTGATATTACATACTGTTTATTGTGAGCATCCCAACCAGATATTACTCTACCCTGTATGTTAGTGTTAATATTAATAAACTCATCTCTGAAAAAGTCATACATACCATACTCTGATATTTCAGTAATGCCATCTCTTGACAATCTTAATACAGCATTTCGATTTCTGTCTGTAAAATATTTTCTATAACCATGAACAGCAAAGCTTTGAGGATCTCTACTTATACCGTATTCACCAGCGTAAGGAACTATTTGACCTATAACTAAACCTATTTGACTTACTGCTGATGCAGTGCCTGAAGCTGTGTATATAGCATCTTTATCTATTAACGCTCTATTAACTTTATCTTCTTGGAATATAATTAAGTTTGTATCTTCTGCGTAAAGTTTTTGTATTGAACCTCTAGATGGATCTACGCTTCTAGTAATGTCTTCTCCAACAGAAAAAACATTTGTGTTATTAATACCTGTTCTAGAATTAAATATACCAGAATATATAAGACTGTTAATTAACTGTGATGAATTAGGGTTTTCTTCAACTAAATAAGCTCTTACACCGTAATCAACATTTGTATTGTTAAAACCACCTCGTATTCTAGCTTCTTCAATAGCCCATTGACTATTAGAGTCTATACCAGCTGAAGTAGCTAAATAACCACCTAATGATTGAGGTATACCAGTAGATCCTAAATACATTGGTTCGTTAATCGAGCCAGCGTCTTTGTTGATTTTTTTCAACAAGAAAGAATTAAAATACTTTACTTCTAAAACTGCTCCCATATAATTATCACTTATATATTTATATTATTACACTATACCAAAGAAATACCCTGATATATCTGCATTAAAAGGTTCTATGTATTGAATGCTTTGTATAGAGCCATCATAACAATTCTCCCAAAGATTTCTAGCGCCTTGCTCAGTAGAACTAAAATACCAAGTTCCACAAGTGTCACTAATTTGCTTAACAGCGTTAGTATTATCTATTATTACACTAGTATTATCTGATAAATTATTACTAGGCGCGTTGCTCCAACCACCGTTGTATATATAATAACCATTTTGATTTGTATCGTTTGCGTTTTCTACATGTATTTGTGTTATATATAAATCTTGTTCAGGTTGTTGCTCTCCTTGTTCTGTAATTAAAACTCTATATTCTGTAACATTTGTGGGTGTAGTTCCAAAATTAGCAGTTATTACAACACCTGTGCTTGATTGCCCAGCATCTACCGCATTTAAACTAATAGTGTATTTATCAGGAACAATAGTTCCAGGTAATAAGTTTTTAACAGTACATTGTGATTTATTATTTGTTGTGCCTGGTTGTAATACTTCTGTAATAACACCAAAGTTGTTAACATCTTCACCTGCTGAATTTGTTTGTGAAGCTATATTCCATACAATTTCTAGCCCTTTATTTTTATTATTAATATTAGCACCGTTAACAGCTGTTGCTACTGTTACATTTTGATCGTATAATCCTTTTGTAACTTCATAAGGAATTGCTGGTGTTACTCCATTAGCAGTCATAACAGGTGGCTCATTGTCTAAAACTGCTTGTTTAGAGTATTGAGTTCTAGAGTTATTTATATCACTTTCAAAATTAAAAACAAAAGTATTTAAATCACTTTGACTTTGAAAATAAACATGATCTAAAAAACTACTTGTTGTTTGTATATTAAAACCACTTGTTTGATTTCCAGTTAAAGTGAAATAAGAACTAGCATCAATAGCTGTTCCACCTGATTCTGGTACTGTAAAAACAGATGTTAACGTAAACGCGGTTACGTCTCCAGGAGGTATATTAACACCAAAATTATTTATTATAAAAAAATTTGTTGATAAAATATTGGCGCTACTACCTAGTGCTTCGCTAAAAATAGATGTGTTAAAACCATCAAAATCACTACCAGCAGATGACTCGTTTAACACCGCTGTATTTAATTCCGATATTAAACCACTTGTACTAGTTTCATAGTATATATCTAATCTTGAAACAACTGGAGCTGTTTCAAATATTGTTAAATTATTTATAGTAGTAAAAGTATTACCACCTGAATTTGGAAGATTTTCTTTACCAAATTGATTACTTACAACATTGCTAGTCACAAACTCTCCTACAAAAGGATTTGATTCAGCTTTAAAAAATACGTGGTAAGGATTACTATTACTAGTTATAGGTCCCAAACCCGAAGGCGCTGTGTCAATAGTAAATAAATCAAATAAATCTTCAACAGCATTTACAGTAAAATTTCTTTGACCTGGATAATATTGCTTACTACCAGTGTTAGAAAAACCAATAACTGTGTTTTCTACTCTACCAAACAACTCAACAGAACTTCTAAATGTTCTATCTTGTGGACCAACCTCACTTAAATCTCTTGGTACTTTATTTATATTATCATTTATCAATGTAATATAAGAAGTATTTGTGCCAGGGGTTGAACCTGTGTAATCAATATCTCCTTTTATAGCTCCAGCTGTATATACGTTGTAGTATTCTTGTTCTTGTTGTTTAACAACTATTTTAAACGAATACCAACCAAGCGGGTTATAATCACTACTAGTAACATCGTCATTATATAAACCAGGCCAACCGGTAGAGTTATCAGGCTGCGCTGGACCTATAACGCTGTTAAAAGACATTTTAATAGAATTACCAAACCATTGCCACGCGTCAATGCTACCGTCTTCATAAGGAGAATATATAGTGTCTCCTTTAAAATCATCAACGCCAACAGTTACTATGCTATTGTTATTGCTTAATATAACGCTTGAAGATCTACCGTATTTATCAGATAAAACGACACCAACTTGATAGTTTCTATTTGTTTTTAACGAATGGCTAGGATATTCTACTTTACTTGTTGTGTTTTCAACATCATTTGCAGGTGTAAAATTTAAAACACTACCGTTTGTTAAAGTAACTTCTTGATCCAACGTCATTGTTGATGTTCCGTTAGTAGTAACAACAAATGTAGGATTAGTAATTCCAGTGCCTTTAGCAAAACTACCTTGTTGGATAGTACCTGTGTCAGCTGTTAATGCGATAGTTGCTCCAGCAGAATATGTGCCTGATGGCGAGTCGACTCTAGCGCTACCTGTTTTTAAATTAAAATCATATTTTGGCGTAGATATTATATTGTAATCTAAACTAGCTGGCGGTGTGTGTTTATCTTGAAAATTACCATACACAACTCTGTTGTTTATTATTTCTTGAGACAAAGCTTTTACAGGAACTTTATCATAAACCCTTGTTATTTCGTTATCAGGTAGAGTTTTAAAAGGTTGTTTACCTGAATAAACATAGTCGTAATAAGTATTAGCGCTAACACTAGTTATATCGCTAGCAGGTATTGATTCAACCACTCTTAGAGCTGTTTGATCCGATTCTTTATATATTATTTCTAAAGAATCTATTTTAAAATTATCTACAAAATTATTTCTACTATCTGGTAAAGGTATTACAAGCTTTATTTCATTAACTTTATTTTCCATAAAACTAACTATGGTAGAATTAAAAGTTAACTGCTGATCACCTTCATCTGGAGATGTATTTAAAAAGTAACCATCTTGTTTCGGTATAAAGCATGGTTGAGTAAATGGAGCTATAAGCGAATATTCACCATCATCAAATTTAAATCTATAACTAAATCTAACAAACTTGTCTTCTAAATAATCTTCATCACCAGCAAAATCATTGTTGTAATACGGGTTGTAATTAAAAACAACAATATCATCTTCATTTAACGTTATTGAACTGCTAGTTACTAATGATGTTGGAGATAAACTACCAGTAACGGTAGTACCGGTATCAATTATAGGTCCACCGGTTGTTGTTATTTTACCTAGTGTCATACCTAATTGTGGTAAATTATCTGCGCCGCTTGTTTGCAAAGCTGGATAAAAAGGTATATTTAAATCAGTTATAGAAAAACTTGTTCCCGTGGTTGTTCCGCTTGAAGAAATTTTAGCTGTTCCACCATCTGGTAAAAATTTACTAACAACATCTTTCATTGTAGTTTCATGATCATTAACAGACAAAGCGCTTTGTTCGTATAATGATATTGCTTCATACGGGTTGTATTTTGCTACAGATATTTGATGTTCTTTTTGGTAATATGAACTATCTGCAGAAGCTATCTTAACATTTATTTTTCTAGGTTGATTTCTATTGTCTGTAAAAAACAATATATCTTCTAGTAAATTTACACCAATTATAGGTGATTGTGTAGAAAAATTTAAAAAAGCTCCTTCTATTAATTTAGTTGATACCTCAGACTTTACATTATACTTATATATAGCATGATGAAAACCACCACCACCGCTTTGTGGTACCCAGCTAGAACTATAGTTGTCTGTTAAAAAAACATATATGTCATTGTTAATTTCATCAACGTAATAACCTATAGATGTCATAGAGTTTTGAGTAACATCAAACTCTACTAGTTTTTTATTACCAAGTATATTTGTTAATGCCCCAACGTCATCACCTTCAGACCTACTTATCTGAGCATTTTTAGCATCTCTATATTCTCCTTGAGGAACCAACCTAGCATCTAGGTCTTTGTTCATCTTAGATTTTATAAAAGCATTTTTAACTTCAGCCATTTAATTAATGTTTAATCCATTTAGATTTACCACGCATTTGCTGTACAAATTCGTTAAGCTTTAAATTAGATAACCTTATCTTAGTATTTCTTAATTTAGCACTTCTTTCTCTTTTTAGTCTTTGAACTATGTATTCAGGTTGACCTATTCTAGTAGAAATTATAGCATGTAATATGTGAGCGTACATAGCTTCTTCAGCCATTTTAGGTATTCTTGTTTCCAAATCAACAGACAAACCATCTGATATATATTGAAAAACAATTATCTTATCAACAAGATCGTTTGAAAAAGACATCTTACCTTCTCTTTCATTTATACTCCAGTATCCATTTACGTTGGCTGTTTGAGGATCTAATCCGTAAAGTTGACCATAACCAAAACCAGGATATTCATAATTGTAATAGTAGCCTAACTCTGTATCATCTACAAGGTTTAATCTACTTTCTAAGTTATTGTTTTTCCATCTTTGCTCAACTAAAGAATCACCAGAGTCTATGTTTTCTTCAAAATTATCTTGTATAGCAACACCTTTAGCATCTTGTAAAGGTAGTTCATATGGGCTTGATGTTAAAGTAGTTGAAGGCATTATAATATGTTGAACACCTTGTTTGTCAACCCAATAAGCATTTACATAGTTAACATAGTCTTGAGGTAGTGGTATACTTAAATTATGTGGTATTGTTAACTCTTGTGATTTAATACTTTTCAAAGTATCATAACTAAACTCTTGCAAACCACGCTTAGCATGAAATATAACATCTGTTCTTTTAACATCTCTTACTAATTTATCAGCACCTACATATGCTACTAAAAAATTATTAACTACATCATTTAGCTTTATATAAGAATATGATCCATAGTTTTGCTCAACAGTATTACCAAAAGCTTTATCAGCAGTAGTGGCTCCATAATTACCACCGTCTAATTTTTTTAACTGTACAACTATATATAAATTGTTCACAGGTGCTACTGAAAACGAAATAACATTATTAGACACGGTATACCCACTAGTTATTTCTGTCCATTGACCTGGAAAACCAGTGGCACTTTGATATATTTTAAAATTATTTCTAGTATAATTTATATCAGAAACACTTGCTGCATACCAAATTAAATCAGTATCAAAGGTTGCTGTAAATATTTTATTACTACCATCACCTCTAAAGCCCTGCGCGCCTTCGTAATATTGTCTATTGTTTTCTGTTAGTAAAGCCATTTATTAACTTTTTGAATTTATTTCTTCTGCTTGAACTGCTTGCGCAGCTGCTTGAATAATTTGTGGATCTCTTATAACAACACCAGCATAGCTTAGTATTCTTAATATAACTTCGTTTTGTTCTACAGAATCTAACTCAAACTGCGTAGAAGATCCTTGGTTATAAACATATTGGTTTAATGCTCCAACTGTAAAACCCCATACAACATCAGATGGTTTTCTAATATAAGACACTGTTATTTCTGAAGATGATTGAATTTCTTTAGGATAAACATAGATATGTGGTTGCCCAGTATCAACACCAGAAATACCTTGAGTTGATTGTTCATATAAATATATTGGAAACTCAGTTGTAGGTTTTGTTAGTTTAGATAAGTTTATAGTAAGTAAATCGCTTCTATCTACTCTTTGAAGTTCTTTTTCGTCTCTGTATATTACAGCTCCTATTCTATGTAGGTTTGAAGGTGGTAAGAAATATAGTGAAGAATTTATCGCTGCAACTGTTGCTTTAGCGTCTGCACCACCTGTAGAAATAGTTATTACATCACCAACAGAATAACCAGATCCTCCATTGTTTATAGTTATGTTAGATATAACACCATTACTATTTGCTGTTAAAGTTATTTGAGCGTTACCACCACCACCTGTAATAGTTAACACGTTACCACTTACGTAGTTTAGCCCTGGATTACTTATATTAACTCCTGTTATAACACCTGAGTTTATAGAAGTTATATTAACCGTTAACCCAGATCCAGCACCACCAGTTGTGGCTACATTGTTAGCTAGCGCGTAACCTGTTCCTGGATTTGTAAGATTAAAAGTAGGTATTGTAATTGATGTATTGACGGTAAGACCTGTTCCACCTATTGGCACGACAGTTGTTGCTACACCATTTGCAGCTACGTAGCCAGTACCACCGTTAGTTAAAGAAAGACTAGTTATTCTACCTGCTGGAACGGTCGTAGTTGCACCAATAGTTTTAAATATAGATATATTATTATCAATATTTTTTCTACGGTCAGCGTACTCGCTTTCTGTTTGTGGCACACGTAATTGTTGGTTTAAATCTTCAAAATAATTTTCAAACATTTCTAGCTGAACCTGCGTAGCCAACTTATTAAACTCGTCTGGAGTTATATATCCTCTTTGTTCTTTATTTAAGATAGATAAAACCGTCGTGTAAACAGTATTTACGTTTATTGCCATTTAAATTTTTTTTAAATATCGGAGCGGTTTTACCCGCCCCAATACTATTATTACATGTTATGAGAGCTTTTTCTCTATAGATTTAAAAACTTCTACACCTTCATCTGTCTTTAGCCATGCTGCAAAAGAAGAATAAGGGTTTTGATCAAAAGGTATTTCCATTAACTTTCTATCATTACTAGACCATTTAAAATAACGTTGATCATTTGACAATGTTATAATGTTGGCTTCAGTAGCTCTAATAGCAAAGTTTCTTAATTGTACATTTTCATCATTTGCTAGCTCTATAAACAACCCAGGGTTATTATTAGCAAACAATAGTAAGTCTCTTTTAATCTCTTTAGAACTCATCTTAGATACCTTAGATCCAACCTCTACTCTTAATATAGCTTCAGCGTGATCTATGTCCATAGATTTAGCAGCTGTAAGAGCTTCAATTTTAAGCTCTAGTATATCTAATTCATTAGTAGCTATTTGAACATTATCAAACTCTTTATATACTTTATTTTTTAAAGGGTGGTATAATGATAATAGTTTCTGTAAAGATTGATTTTCTTTTTTAACAATCAAAGCACCTTCTCTAAATATAATGTGACCCATCGTTGATTCACCTTTTTGTTCGTCTACAAATGGAGATGGTTGATTAGTAGAATATCTAAGTTCTCTTTGTTTTTTTAATTCAGGATCGTACCATAATAAAGCGTGTTTTCTAGTATGCTTACTTGGTATTGTTAAAGTTAACGGTTGTTTATCACCAGTAACTATATATCTACGATCTTTTATTTCCCAGCTATTAACTGGTTTTTGTTTTTTAGGAGCAACTACTTCTTGAGTTACTACCTCTTCTTTTTTCTTTTTTGACATAATATAATAAGATTAAATAATTAAAGGTATTGGGCGCCGAAGCGCCCTAACCTTATAAAGTAATTACACTCCTTTGAATAATACAAAGTTGTTAGCACCTTGTACACATAAACATCTTTCTGATAAGAAGTTAACCTCCATAGCATCAAGATCAGATGTGAACGCACCACCAACAGAACCAGTTAGCCACTGCTTCATTCTTCTATCATCAGTTTGTGAAGCTCTATATCTTACATGTAAGAAAGGTCTTCTGATGTTAGAACCAAGTACTTGGTCATAAACAGTTGACGTACCAGCTGGGATTAGTACACCTTCAATTGAGTTAATACCATTAATAGCTCCTCTCGTAGAAGCATCGTTTAAGTATTTCCAGTCAGTCTTATAGAAATCGTAAGAACCTCTTCTGAATCCTGAGAAACCTAAGTTAAGCGCCATCTCTTCTGAATTTTCAAATAATCCAAAAGCAACACCACCATTAAATCCTGCAGATACACCAGCTAGCATATCATCAAAATCTAAAGCAGTTTGTCTTTGTAAGAAAAGCATGTTTTCTTCAATAGCACCTTGAGTATCTAAGTTTTTAAGGATTTCATCAAACGCATCGATTCCTGCAGAAGCTGTAAAACCTACTTGTTTGTTACCTCTTTCTTCAATAGCAGAGAATAAACCTTGAGTACCAGCAACACCTACTGTTGATGCCGCTACCGGCTCTTCACCTTCTACCATAGCCATTTCTAAGTAATCTTCAAATCTTAATCTTGTTTCAGATTCAGCTTTTAGATACCATAAATAACCAGAGGTTCCGTCTTCAGTTGCAACTTCTACCCAACCAATCTGTGCAGTATCAGAACCAGATACAACGTACTTGTTTCTAATAATAATTGGCTTGTTAGAAAATTGAGTGAAAGAAGGAGTTATACTTACATATCCTTCAGCAGCTCCAGCTTGATTAGCAATAGCTACACCTTTAGCATACTCAGAACCGTAAACAAACACTTTAAGATCGTCCATAGTATCTAAGAAATCTAAATCAGATAAGTTAGCAGCACCGTAAGGTTTTGCTGTAATATATCCTTCGTTAGTACCTGTACCAGCGTTAGATGAAGTAACTAAACATTTTGCTTCTAATCCTGTAGCAGGATCCATAACAACAATTGTTTGGTTAACTGAAATAACATTTTCTTTAAAATTGATACCAGCACCACCCGTTGGGATAGTTAATGTACTTGCAGCAGCAGATCTTGTTACAACACCTGTGTAAGCTACATGTAATCTATTTTGCTCAGACCAGATTACTTGGTCAGAGGTCATTGGCATTTCTGCACCGACCATTCTTAAGAAGCCAGATAACGTTCTGTTTCCATAACGCTCTACTTCTTGCTCATAAATCTCCGGTAAATACTGTTGCGCGAACGTATCAGAATCACCAGGATTTGCCCCACCATTAAAAGACAAGAAATTATCTGAGAGAATTTGTTGCTTTTGTGATGGAGTTATTAGTCCAAATTGTGGAGTTAAACTCATTTTTTTTAGTTTTTAATTATTTAAATTTACTTTTTACTTTTAACTTAGAAGAATCAATACCACTTATAGATTTAACTTTTAAACCACCAACAAACACGTCACCTGAAGCTGTTTTTCTAGGTTCATTAGATATGTTTTTTGATTTAGCTATTATATCTTTAGTAGCATCTGCTTTACCTTGCTCATAAAAATGTTGAGCAATAGTGTCTGCATTTTTAGCCGCATACAAAGCTTTGTGGTAACCTGAATAGTCTGAAATTTCTCCTTCTTTATTTAAGAACGTCTTAATAAAATTAGAAATATCTGATTGACTTTCAGCCACTTGCTTAGGATTTTTAACACCGTATTTGAATTTTTTATTAGCAACGCTGAAATCAAAACCTTTGAAATCATCACTTAAAAATTCATTTGTTTTAGTTAAAAACTTTTCATGCCTTTGTTTAGCAACTTTTTGATCTTCATTATATCGATTAAAAAAGTCCATAGCTTTTTGCTGGTCTTGAGTAACGCCCGGTCTCAACTTGATCTCGTCGTAGTATTTACTCTTTAGTCCATTTAAAAATTCTTTGGCTTTTGCAACCTCTTCTTTAAACGCAATTTTTCTTTTGCGTATTTCTTTTGGCTCATCTAGTTCCGAATCGTATGAAAAATCTTCTAATAAAAGACTTACATCTTCGCTATCTAAATGAGGTTTTGTTTGTTTGTAGTACTCTCTAATTAAACTATTGTTATCAACATTAGAATAATCAGCGTTTAATCTTACGTAGTCTTCAACAGTACCACCTGTTTCTTCCATAAATGAAACTAATTTTTCTATGTTTTCTGGTAAAAGCTTTTGTTGTATAACTTCTTTTACCTCTTCTTTAGTTTCTTTTACTTCTTGTTTTGTTTCTACATCTTCTTCTTCAACAAGTGTTAAAGGAGATTCTACTTCTTCTTCGGTGGACCGTACTTCTTCAACCACTGCTTCGCTGTCTCCACTGTCTTTTTGTTCTTCGACAATAACATTGCTATCATCTGCCTCTTGTGTTTGAACGGCATCGTCTTGATTTTTGATTACTACTTTTTTAATATCGTCTTCTGGTAATTCAACTAAAGGTTCTTTTAAATTAACCTTAGTAGGTTGATCAGAAGATTTACCTAATTGTTTTGGTTTTACTTTTTTACCTTTTAAAGTAAATTCACCTTCTTTTTTTACTGTTTCTTCAGCCATAATAAAATAATATAAAATTAATAAATTTTTTTTTAACGAGGTTCAAACTGTTCCAGTCCAAATCCTCCTAACGCGTCATAACCAGCTGACTCAAAATTTTTTGGCAGCTCATCATTTTGACGTTGTGAAATCATTTGAGATTGTTGCGTCCCAATAATTCTAGCACGCTCATCTTTACGGTTTTCTATTTCTGATTCTTTTTGTTTTTCTACTCTTGATCTAGCTTCTGCAAGCTGTATGTTGTAATTAAACTCTTCAGCCATTAACTGCTTTTTAATTTCAGCTTCAGTTTGCATTCGTTGTATTTCAAATTGAGACTTACCTTGTTCAATTTGTAATTTACTTTGTGTTAACGCTTGCTGTTTTTGAACTTCTGCTAAAGCTGCTTTT
>Ga0181369_1000206_pt1 | contig 17042 bp, 16 predicted proteins | sample LowvirmetaG_8_FD_130088 | JGI IMG/M metagenome (GOLD analysis project Ga0181369, IMG submission 130088) | Marine viral communities from the Subarctic Pacific Ocean - Lowphox_04 viral metaG | ecosystem: Environmental > Aquatic > Marine > Oceanic | place: Subarctic Pacific Ocean | collected... | reverse complement strand
ATGCCATTATTTGGAGGTGCCAGAGACATATCATTGTTTAGAACAATGAATCGAGAACTGATTAATGATATTATTCAGACCGAAGTTGCCTATTATAAATTTGCTTTAGACCAAACAGACTCAAATATATATAATGAATCTACTAAAAAGTTTTACTATGAACCTATAAGATTATCCTGTTTAATCGAAAAAAGTGATCAGGAATGGAATAGTGATGATTTTGGCCCTGACGTAAAACAAATATTTAAATATAGATTTCTTAAAGCTGATTTAAATGACATTAATTTAATTCCAGAAGTAGGAGATTATATATTATTTAATAATGATTTTTGGGAAGTAGATAGCTATATTGAAAACCAATTTTTTACAGGTAAAAAACCCGAATATGCTATATCCGAAGATACCCAAAACTTTGGTGTTTCATTATCTATAATTTTATCTACCCATTTATCAAGAGTAGAAAAATTAAATTTAGTTCCCCTAAGGGGAGGAATATACCCAACTACTCAAATAGCCTCTGGTTCTACCGCTAATCCTATATAAGATGTCTGATAATAGAATAAAACCTGATATATTAAGTAATAATACTCTTTTAAGAAGAAACTTAGAAGCGGGAGCCCCTCCTGAATTTGAAGAATTACCTTTAGATACTGAACGTGATGTAAAAGGTAAAAACCGCCATTTAGAAATTAGAAGAGACCAAGATAATATTCAAACAACTTCTATAACTTTAGAAGATATAGATGAAGCTGTTTATTATTACCTTGATCAGGAATTAAATTTATCTGTAGAAAATAACGGTGAATCCATTAAAGTTCCCATAGTGTACGGAGCCGGTGAAAGGTGGAAGACAGTGCAAGCAGATGGCTATTATCGCGATAAAAACGGCAAAATACAGGTGCCCCTATTAATGTTTAAACGTACTTCTGTTGAAAAAAGAAGAGACATAGGTAATAAATTAGATGGTAATAAACCTAATCTTTATATTACTGAACAAAATAGATATAGTAAAAAAAATGTATATGATAGTTTTAATCTTTTAAATGATATACGACAACCCCAAAGGGAAATATATCAGGTACCTATTCCCGATTATATTTTTGCTAATTATGAAGCTATATTATGGACTGATTTTATGACTCAAAATAATAAATTAGTTGAAGCTATAGAATATGTTTCAGATGCTTACTGGGGTAATAAAGAAAAAAACCTATTTCAAGTTAATGTAGATCAAATTCAAAATATTAATGAATTACAAGTAGGTGAAGATAGATTAGTAAAAGCTAACTTTAGTTTTAAATTAGCAGGATATTTACTCCCTGATACATTTAAAAATGAAACCCAATCTATTAAAAAAGAATTTACTCGTGCGGAAATTAAAATAGGATCTGAAACTGTAATTAATTTAAATGATCTTAATAGTTAATGGCAAAGAACAAAATAATATTTGGCGTAGGTAATATACCTAAGGCAAGTGATTTTGCATTAGGTGAATTAGTCATTAACGTAAATGATCAAAAAGTATTTTCTAAAGATAAACAGAATGTAGTTTTTGAAGTAAAAGGAGCATCATCATCTGAATCTACCCCTACAAATATAAATACAGGTAGCTTCTATATAAGTTCTTCTTTTAATAACAATATAATTACATTTAATCAGGGGGATGGCACCACAGATGCTGTTGATTTAAGTACTTTAACATCTCAGGATAATGATTGGTATATTGATATCTCTAATTCAAGATTAACATCTTCATTAAATATTTTTGTAGAAGGAGATATTACATCTTCCGGAATTATAAGTTCTAGTTTTATAAAACTTACTGATAGATCACTTCCTAGTGCTGAATCCGGTATTATAGTATATTCTTCTTCTAATTTTTATGCTGGAATTGAATAACTATATATTTATACTAGATAAATACAATATAATATGGCAATAAGATTTGGTTCTAGTAAAAGAGAAGAATTGACTACACCTAAATTACAATTTACTAAAGAGGAAGCAAAAATGATACTTTCTTTAATAGGTGAAGGTGAAATTAAAATCAAAAATATACAACCTATATACGATTTAGTATATAGGATTACGGAATTTGTCCAAAAAGATTAATAACACATGGCACAGTTTAGAAAAATATTATTATCTGGATCTAATGTTCACGTCTCTGAAGTAACAGCATCCAATATTCCTCAAGCTACTGATAACAACACAATACTATTTGCGGATAGTAGTGGTATAGTAAGAACTCTTAGTAATTTAACTTATAATTCCTCTCAAACTACAATCGAATTTGCTGGTGGTACTTTCAGTGGTAGTTTTAGTGGCGATGGTAGTGGATTAACTGGTGTAACTGCTACATTAGGTAATAGTTTAGCTGACGGTGCTGGTATTGTTGATTTTACTTATGATGGTGGAACTGCAAGAACAGCATCCCTAGATTTACACCCCGCAGGTGGTTTAACATTTTTTGATGGTAACACAGATTCAGGTACATCTACAGGAGCAGGAAAAGATGATTTTAAGTTAGGTTTAACTAGTTCATTAGCGGGTAATGGCTTAGAATTTCCTACTGCTAATGACTATAGTGAAATACAAATCAACCTTGATGGTAATAGTAATAGTACTTCTGGACTTAAACTAGGTTCCAGTGGATTAGCTATATCAGATAACATAGATGGTAGTGGTTTAGGTCTTAGCTCAGGTGTATTATCAGTAGATTTAGCTACAAATAGTGGTCTTGAAATTGAGAGTAATAAATTAAAACTTAACGATACCTTAGATGGTACCGGTTTAAACTTTGCTACAGGAAATACTATATTAAATATTGATAGTAGTGTAGTTGTTGATAATGCTAATACCATTACATTTGCTACAGGTTCTACTAATGTTGTAATAACTGTAACTTCTGATGGTAGTGTTTCAGATGTTACTGCTGGTAAAAGTGCACTCCTTATAGATAACCCAGTGTTATCTATGAACCTTAGTGACACATTAACAGGTAACTTTACTTTTAATGATGATGTAACTATTTCAGGTGATTTATTAGTTGAAGGAGGTGGTAGTGAAGTTAACCTTGAAGTTCAAAACTTAAACATTGCTGATCAATTTATTCTTGTTAATAGTGGTTCAACCTCAGGAGATGGTGGTTTAGTAGTCCAAAATGGAAGTGGTACTACAGGCGCGTTCTTATTCTATGATGGATCCCATAATAGATGGGGAGTTTCAAACGATAGCCAAACCATGACAGATACAGGCCATGAAGTTCATGAATCAAATCATGCCGCTGTTGTAACGGTACAACCTACTACAGATGCCGAATCTACTATCCTTGCATCTAACCCACTATTTGGAACTGCTGCTAATAATTCTAGGGTAGGACAAATAGTTATAAAAACTAACCAATCTACTAATGAAAGTAGTGCTTTTATATACGCATAAAATAATATATCTATAATGGCTAATTGGAAAAGAGTATTAATTTCGGGTTCCCATTTCACTGTTAAAGAACTCAAAATATCAAACATAGGAACCGCCCAAGATGGTGACACTATATTATTTGCAGGTAGTGCTTCTGCTGTAGATAGTGGTTCATTTAAAGCTGAAAGTAAATTTGTATTAGCTGATGGAAAGTTAAGCGCTTCTTATGGTAGTAATAGTGGGCAAGAAACTTCTTTTGAAGGAGATGGCTCGGGAATCACAGGAATAGATAGTGCAAACGCCGAAGCTGGTATAAAATATGGAGCAGGTGTTGGTATTATAAATGCAAGTAACATAAATGCCGAATTTACAGCTAATAATGCAGGTGTATTTACCATTGCCTTAAAAGGAGCTAGTAATTTTCCTACTGTTTATGGAAACGAAATTAACACCCAAGCAGCTGTTAACTCTAAAAATGCTGGTGTTAATGGTGGTATTTTATTTGCAACTCATAGTGCCCAAAATAAATTAATATTAGATCCGGATTTACCAGGCAATGGCTTAGAATGGGATCCTGCTTACCTTAATGGAGGTATAGGAAATAAACTCCGAATAGATTTAGATGGTACTAGTAATGGTACTTCAGGTTTAGCTACGGGTTCTAGTGGTTTAACATTATCCTCAAACTTAGATGGTGATGGTATAGACCTTACTAGTGGTGTATTAAAAATAGATTTAGCCAGTAACAGTGGTTTAACTACTAGTGATGGTGTTATGGGTACTGGTGAATTATCATTAGTAAGCAGTTTAGCAGGTACTGGTTTAGTTTTTGCTGGTGTAAACGATAGAAGTGTAATCAATATAGATACTTCTGTTGTTGTAACAGACGAAACAATAGATTTTGAACCTTCGGCAGCTTTTGATGGAGGTGTGTTTGCAAATACTATAACACAAGGACAAGGGGTAGCAAACCAAACTTATGGTGTTATAGGTGCTAGTACAGATTCTTCTTTTGCCAATGCTGAATTCTCTACTGGTACAGGTACTCAAACACTTATTTCTGATCCAACAGTATTTTTTGATTTATCTACAACCTGGGGTAATGCTGCTGCTCCTAGTAATGCTGATTTTTCAATCACAGGTAATGTTACTATTAAAGGTGCACTAACAGTTATTTCATCAAGTAACATTGTTAATGTACAAGCTAGTGATTTTAAAACAAATGATCCCTTTATTCTTTTAAATAGTGGATCTACTGGTACTAGTGAAGCTTTCCAATATAATAATGGGGGTGTTATTGTTCAAACTTCTAACCCCGCAGGAGGAGCTCATGGTAGTGCCCTATTTTACCAATCAGGGAGTACACATAGTGTATGGGGGGTTACTACATCCGATCAAGTAGGATGGAATGACATTCACCCAGGTATAACTAATGGTGATTTAGCTGGTACTAGCTTATCAGGTAATACTGAGGCTATCATAGCTACAGTTGCTATCTCTAATGTTACTGACCCTAATGACTCGTTAACCGAACATAATGTATTTTGGGATAGCACGGACCAAGAAAGATTAGGTAGTTGGTATGTAGATACCGATGCAGATCCTGCAGGTGGAGAAAGTAATGTGTGGTTTTACACAGCTTAATTTGGGAATTTAATTTTTCCTTATTACACTAAAAATAAAAAGTTATGGCAAATATAAAATTAGAACCTAATCAAATGGCCTTTTTAGTGGCCGCTTCTAAAAACGCTACTATTCAAGGTAAAGATGCTGTCATAGTAGCTAATATTATTACAACTTTAGAAAAAGAGCTTGAAAAAGCTTCTATTCCCCCTGAAGTAGCCGCTAAGAGAAAACAATCCTAATATATTTATTGTTAAGGATATTATTGGCCTCCGGGAAGTGGGCGGCATTAAGTCGTAACCAACCGTAATAGACAAAACACATGCCGAACTGGAAAAAAGTCTTACTATCGGGCTCCAAAGCCTCTGTATATGATCTTCAAGCAAGTAATCTTGTAGGTGAAGGAGGTAGCAGCTTAGATGTTGTTGTTATAGATACCGATGGAACTTTTAAAACAGCTTCTAGAGGAGGTATAGGGAGTAGTGTTTCAGCAGGTACTGGTATATCAGGTACAACTACATTTAATATAGCATTAGATGAAGTTCCAAACCCTGGCTTTGGTGTTGCATCTGACTCAACAAATGTTTTAGATTTAGCAGAAACAGCTTCTCTTAGTAGATCTGGCATTGGTAGTGCTGATAAACTTATTATTGGTGGAGAATCCGCAGGCAGTTATAAAAATATAGAATATATAACTAAGGATTATTCCAACACTAATTTAGGCCACGTATTTAAAGTAGGTAGTGTAACTCATTTAGCATTAGATGAAGTAAGCACTGCACGAAAGGTATCAGTTAACCCTGATGGTAGTGATATAGATTTTGCAGTTTACTCTAATGGTAATTCTACTCCCAACATGTATCTTGAGGGCAGTACCGGTCACGTAGGTGTAGGTACTGATTCACATGTTCTTACTCCAAATACTTTTAATGTTAGTCACACAGGAGTTGATGGTGATGGGGGGATTATGATCATCAGGAATGATACAGGTATTTTTTCTGGTAATTTTTTAGGAGGTATAGGATTTGATGGGCGTGATGGTAATGTTCCTAGCGGTATAACACAAGCATCAGCATATATAGCAGCTTATGCTACTCAAAATCACTCCACTACTGAGAAAGGGGGTAGATTAGTATTTGGTGTAAGTAGGGTAGATGATAATGATGATACTACTTCATACCCAGTACTACATGTTCAATACCCTGATACAACTACTAATAATGGAAGAATTGGAATTAATAATGCTGCCCCCGAGTATGCTTTAGATGTATTAGGTAACAACACAGGCTATGTAGCACGAATTCGAAATGATAATTCGACTAACAATACAAGTGCTGATGGTTTAAATATTACTATTGACGGGACAAATTCCACAAGTAGAAATTTTATAGGATTTAGGGGTAATAATCAATTTTGTGGGGCTATTAGATCTGCTGGTAGCAATAATAGTATAGCTATATCATACGCGTCAGACAGAAATTTAAAAAAAGATATAACTCCTACTGAATATTCTGTTGATGATTTAATGAAAATTCAAATCAAAGATTTTACATGGAAATCTTCTGGTGAAACAGATACAGGGGTTATAGCTCAAGAATTACATGAAATTTTACCTAAATCGACTTTTGCCCCTAAAGAAGATGAACATTGGACTGTTGATTATACTAGCTTAATTCCTTATCTAATTAAATCTATTCAAGACCAACAAAAAATGATTGAAGATCTTCAACAAGAAATTAAAACCTTAAAACCACAAACCTAATGGGATTAGTATTTTATAGTGGCTCTTTCCTAACAGGATCGGATGAAGATATAAATTATAATTCAGCAATAGAACTTGGATCTATTGGTATGTCTGAAATTAATGATGCTATCCAAATTTTAATTAACTCACAATCTTTAGGAACCCTTACCAGTTCTGTTGCTATATACATTACAGGATCTAGTCCTGATCCTTTAGTAGGAATGGGTACCACAAACCCCCTTTCTAACCTTGATATTAGATCTACAACTGGATCTTCTCCAGCAAATTTAATTTTAAGAACTAATGAAGATGGGGTTATCCAAGAAGGGGAAGAAACAGGTAGAATTATATTCGCTATTGAATCTTCTTCTTATAATTTTGATAATGGTTTTAGTTTTGTTAGTAGTGGTTCCACAGCTGCTATATTTTCTCGTGTCACTAATGCGCACCCCGCTAATGGTGCTTATGGTAGTTTAGTTTTTGAAGTCAATGATAGTACAGATAGAACAGCCCCTGTTGAAGCTATGACTATTGGTTATGGTGTCGATTCCACATTTAATGGGGTAGGAATATCTATGTCCGCTAGTATGGTAATGACTTCTGATTACCCTACTTTAAGAATAGAAAATGATAGTACAGGCCACCAAATAGCTAGATTAGGAGGACACTCTCCAACTGATTTTAGCGATGGTCAATTATTATTATATAACCAAGGTAATGTATCAACTAAGATAAATGCTGATGCTTCCCCGGCAGATGCTAGTTTTATACTATATGGTAATTTTGCTGTAGGAACCACTATAGCACCCGAAAAATTAACAGTAGAAGGTAGTATAAGTGCTAGTGGCGATATAATTGGTAATATAAATGGTGGATCTTTCTAATGACACAGCAATTTAGAAAAACACCTATAAAATGGGAAAACGCAGATTTTACTTATGATAATAATACATCACCCTTAGGGGAACCATATAAGTGGGAAGATGTTTTCTTATTACAAGAAATTATAGCTGGGGGAGCTTTAGAAGATCCTAAAACTTATTTTGATAAAGAACCTGAAAAGAAAAAGAAATTTATTAAACTACTTTGCAAAGTTAATGGTGAGTTGTACGAAGAAACTAAAGAAGTACAAGAAAGAAAAATTACTGTTAAAGATATTGAACTAGTTGCAAAAGAGGTACTAGGTATTAACGTAAACGTAAACTTATAAGATATGTATAAACTTTATACTGATAAACAAGAAATATTTGAGTGTGATATACAATTAGAAGGTGCTTCACTTTCTAATTCTCTTGCTAGATTAATTGTAGCAACTAAAGACCTATCATTACTATTTGAAGGAGAAATTAACTCTAGAGGAAAATGCATAATTCCCATTAAAAAACTAAAAGGACTATTACAAGAAAACAGTTCTGGTAATATTAAATTAGAAGTAATAGCTGAAGATACTTATTTTACCCCTTGGGAATCTACATTTGAAGTAGATGCCTCAAGAAAAATACAAGTCGAAGTTAAATCCCAATCAGGTACTGTTATTACAGAAGATAATAAACCTAAGATTAAAGTAGCTAACATTAAAGAAACAAAACAAGTTACTACTAATGATAAAAAACACGTTTATAATATACTAAAATTACTTGTTAAGGAAGATATTAAACTTGACAATGTAAACTTCAGAAAGAATAAATTAAACCATATAGTTGCTACCTACTTATCTGAAAATACAATAAAAGAATCCCAAAAAGATAAAATTATTGAAGGAGTAATTACTGGTCTATCTAAATTAAAGTGATTAAAAAATGGCTGGACCCTTTAATTTTACTGGGAACAATATACAAGACACTTATCAGAGAATAGTCCAAACAGATGGTACTAGTTTCTTTGATGGAACGGGTTCTGCAGTAAATTTTGGTTCATCCTTTACGGCCGCTGGGATATCTGGTTCATCTAATGAGTTATCTTCGTCTATATCAAATAGAGTAACAACTTTAGAAACTGCTGGATCTAGTGAGGATACATTTCCTTTTACAGGTAGTGCCGAGATTTCAGGTAGTCTAAAAGTAATTGGGCCTCTTACTATTACAGGTTCTCAACTTATTACAGATGATATTACTTCTAGTGGAACATTACGCGCACGTGTTAAGTCTTTTGATATAGAACACCCCACTAAAATTGGTAAAAGACTTGTGTATGGCGCATTAGAGGGTCCTGAGCATGGGGTATACTGTAGGGGGAGAGCGAATGTATTAAAAGTAAAATTACCGCCCGAATGGAGCAAATTAATTGTGCCCTCAACAATAACTGTACAAATATCTTCCGTAGGGAAATTTCAACCTATTTATTTTGAAAAATTTATAAGTAATTGGTTATATTTTGGTTGTGACTCAGATGATATTATTGAATATGATTTCTTTTGGGAAGTTAAAGGTGCTAGAGCAGATGTACCTAAACTTAAAACAACTCAATAAAATATTTATAACCAAATACTATATTGCCTTTATATAATAGAAATATAATTATAGAACCCGCAAGCGGATCCATCATATTTAGTGGGTCTGCGGGGGCATTTATTTCTGAAATTATTGTAAATGATAGTGGAAGTATATCTCTTAACATTACAGAAAGTGGAAAATTTTCTATTACGGGATCAACAGATATTACTGGGTCATTAAATGTATCAGGAACCCTTTCTACTGATAATATAATACTAAGGGGAAATCTTGACCTTGGGGGTTTTTAAATATGTATATTAGAATAATCAAATAGACAACATGGCTCAAACAATTCAGTTAAAAAGGGGTGGCGTAGGCTCTCTATCATCTACAGTAACCGCAAATATAGGTGAGGTTTTAATTGTCACTGGTTCTAGTGGTAATTTAACAGGACCATTTTTAGTTGTTGGTATAGGTGAAACTTCGGCTAGCTTAGTTAACCCCGTACAATTAGGAACAACAGTTCCTACATTAGATTCAAATAATAAACAACTAAATGGTACTTTATTTTATGATACTGATGATAACAAATTATATAGATTAGATAGTAGTGGTAATACTGAAATTACCCTAGGTACTTTACAAAATGAAGCACGATTTGCTCTTACAGGTAGTACTAACCTATTTAAAGATTCACAAATAATTACAGGTAGTACATTATTGGGGTCACCTGATACTGCTCCTACGGAAATTAGAGGAGCTTCTTCTACAAATAACAATTATGCCTTAGTTGTCAGCCAATCTGCTTATTTTAGTAATCATAATGTTGGTCACCCAAATAATTTAGCTTGGCAATCTAATTTAGCAGGTTCTATATTTAACAATTATGATGCTAATACTGATGTAGCAGAAATTTTAAGAACATTCGCAGGACTTATTAGTTCTTCTAATAGTGCTTTAGTTGCTTCTCCTACTGCTTTAGCTACTAAATACACGGGGTATAATAGCGAAGCTGAATCACTGCCTACTAATAGTAGCGATTTTGATAGTGTATACCTTCCTGTAGGGTTTACTGAAGAAAATGCTGCTTACTTAAATCTAAAGGGATTTAATGGAGGCGCAGGTACAAGTATGTTTAGTGAGGTAGCTGCTTCAAATAGACGCACAGGAGTTACAACAGGTAATTATGGGGTTAGAATAGATTTATTAGGGGGTGGCGCTGCCGATACTGAATTTGATGCGGGGTCTAATAGTGATAACTTTACTGTATTCGCTAAAGTAACTCAAAGTTTTAGTGATACACAAAGTGAGGATGATCCAAGCCCCTCTAGTAGTACATTTAATACCCAATCTAGATTTGAATTTACCTTAACCCCGGGGGCCGCTGGTGTAGTAGTACAGGGGGGACCTAGTAATACTATTGATTTAGAAACAATAGCGACGGGTAACCCAACAGTTATCCCACCCCAGTTTAAAAAAGCTAATGGTGCTAATATACCTTTACAAACATCTTTAAGATATAAAGCTTCTGGTGAAGATTTTACAAACATTTCCTCAAGTGGATACTACAAATACCAAGGTATATTAGCAGGTGTAGCCACAGGTAGTACTCAAACAGAAGCTGAAGTTATTTTTGGTAGCTTACAAATCCCTGGATCCCAAACCAATGTAAATACATCTATATTTCAATCTCCACTACAAATTAGTGATATAACAGATACTGCAGTTTCTAATGTTACAAAATTTACTTCTTCAAGTTTTACTTCTAGAAGCTTATCAGGTGCCCCATACTTGAATGGAGCTACTTATAGTGCAGAAGTTACAGCTAGTAATTTATTTAAACCCCTATATAGAAGCAACACTACATTATTAGATGGTTCAATTACTAGTACTACTTTAACTTTTGCGGGCGACTCAACACAAATAGTTACTATTCAGTTAGATGGAGATGTAGCTGGAGCTAATAGGGTATATGATGGTAATACCGCTAGAGCAATTAATGATAACCCGGGTATAGATGATACTGGCAGAATAGCAGAAACCTATAGCTTTGGTGCTAGTGATGCTAATGAAACTAATATTCTAGAAGGATCAAGCTATAGTGATAGTACATTTACATACAGAATTACATCTCGTAATTTCACTGACAGTACTATAAATGATGATACTAATATAAATTATCACACAGCGGGAACCTTTGGCCAACCTGTAGCTAGTGGTTCTCTAGCATACTTCATTTCAGATGATGGTGGTGCTGGTGGGGCTACAAATACTAGCGAAACCTTTAAAGGTGAAGTTTATAGAAGAACAATTAGTAATTCAACTACTTTAACAACAGCATTTAATTCAAGTTCAAGATTAACATTAGGAGATGGTGGTGACTTACAAGTTAAACCTGGTTTCCTTGTTAATCCAGAACATAACGGTACTACTGTAAGTAATGCAGGTGCTGGTTATTGGTACCCTACAGATGGATTTAACCAGGCCCATTATAAGTGGTTCTTAAGAGAAGTTGACACTGGAGCAAGTAGTAATAAAAGTACTCTAACATTAAATTTTGACCCAGATAGCAGCAGTGATTTTGTTACTTGGGATGATACCACTAATAATAAAATTGCAATTGGCGTTATTTTCCAAGCACAAAACTCTGATATATTTGATGCCGTTAAAGGTAATGGTACTTATGGAGGTAGCTTAAATAACCAATCAACAGGAAATAATAACCCATTTAGTGATAACGTAGATGTTCTAGGTGATTTTTCATCACCATTTAGTAATTCATCAGGAACATTAACATTAGGATTAACTAACGCTATAGGACAAACTATTAACGCTTCAAACCCTAAAATTTGGATATTAATTAGATATAAAGGAGCCCCTGCTTCTACATTAACTGGATTTACAGTATCCACATCGTAATACAGAAACTATAAGATATGGCATATAACTCACCCAATAGATCAGAAAGATTATTACAAGGTAGAAGATTTACTACTAATGATCTTACATTAACTCAAGAAGCATTTACAGATGTATTTGATTTAGGGGCTAATGAAATATTTACAGATGACGGGTTAATCCCTACGGGAAGTAGCCAACTACCCTATAGTGGTTCTAGTCAAGATGGGTTAATAATTTCAGCTAGTTTAGTAGATCCTACTACTTACACAGAGGGAAGTGCTGATGATCTAGCAATTGTAAAATTCCACCATAGAAAAAAACTCAAGGGAGCCGCTGACGGACAAAGAGAAGTTTATTATTTTACTACTGATGATCCTGATGCCCATGATGATTATGTAACTTCTGACCAAATTATAGAAGCGGACCAACAAACTAATTTTGTATCCCCTAAGTATATAATACCTGGACACGCTTCTAGAAATGCTGAATCTTTAACCCCTGGTTATAAGGTAGCAATTTCTTATGGTAATGATAAAAACAACGTTACTGCCGCTACAGATGACCAATTTGTATTTGATTATAAAACAGGTGTTCTTACCTGGGTAGGTACTCCTCCACATGATGGAAATGATTTTGTATTTGCTACTGCTTATCAATATGTTGGTAGAACATTAAGAACCCAAATAGATGATGGTACATTAGGAGGATCAGGATTCCCTTTTAGTGGTAGTGCCGTAATTACAGGTTCATTAATTGTATCAGGAGCTACTAGCACAGATGTAGTAGATTTTACTAATGTATCCGTTATTAGTGGTTCTACTTTTAGTGGTAGTTTTGTAGGTGATGGTAGTGACTTAACAGGAGTAACAGTTGATGCTAGTACAGTTACCTTAGGGGGTGTATTAGGGGGAACTGCAAATGCTGCTACTTTTACAAATAATGTACTTTCAGGTAGTGGAGCAAATAATCAAGTTGCTATTTTTAATGGGGCAAGTGAATTAGATGGTTCATCCAATTTAACGTTTAATGGTAATACATTAACAGCGGCCACCGCTTCTATTACCCAAAATCTAACAGTTGGTAAAAATTTAACAGTTACAGGTGATTTAACTGTTAGTGGTACTACAACAACTATTAATTCAACTGAAGTTGAAATTGGAGATAGAATTATAGTACTAAATGCTGCCTTAGGAGGTGGATCAGGTAATGCCGGTATTAATGTTCATGTAAGCGCATCGGATGGTAACCCTACTGCCCATACAGGTAGTTTCTTATGGGATGATGATGAAAAATATTGGAAAGGAGGCGAATTAGGATCTGAAGCTAAATTCTTAAGAGAAACTGGAGATGGTATTATTAGTGGTTCAGCCCAATTACCTAGTATTGCCGCTTTAAATACATTCAGTGGTTCTGCCAATACAAGTATTGCAGCTCTTAATACCAAAACAGGTTCTTTAGATTCTAATATTAGTACTATTAATACTAGCATTACTGCTTTAAACACAGAAACAGGCTCTATTAATACTAGCATTACTGCTTTAAACACAGAAACAGGCTCTATTAATACTAGCATTACTGCTTTAAACACTAAGACAGGCTCTTTAGACTCAGATATTAGTACTATAAACACTAGTGTAACTGCCCTTAATACCAAAACAGGTTCTTTAGACTCAGATATTAGTACCATAAATACTATTATAACCGCTCTTAATACTGAAACAGGTTCTATTAATGCTAGTATAGCCGCCCTTAACACCAAAACAGGTTCCTTAGATTCTAGTATTAGTAATATAAACACTAGTGTTACTGCTTTAAACACTAAGACGGGCTCTTTAGATAGCGATATTAGCACAATTAACACTATTATAACTGCTCTTAATACCGAAACTGGCTCTATAAATACTAGTATAACTGCCCTTAACACTAAGACAGGTTCACTTGACAGTGATATTAGCACAATTAATACTAGTGTAACCGCCCTTAATACTAAAACTGGTTCTTTAGATACTGAACAATCAACCCAAAATAGCAGATTATCTAGTATAGAAACTAAAACAGGTTCCTTAGATTCTGATATTAGTAATATAAACACTAGTGTTACTGCCTTAAATACATTTACAGGATCGGCAGCCACCTTTACTAGTTATACGGAAAATCACGTAGCAGTATTTACTGCAACTAATGGACAAGTAGAAGGATCTGCTAATTTAACCTTTAATGGTACTTTATTAACAGCAGCAACTGCTTCTATTAGCCAAAATTTAACTGTTGGAGGTGATTTAACAGTAAATGGTACTACTACAACAGTTAACTCAACTGAAGTCGAGATCGGTGATAATATTATAATATTAAATAGTGCTACAGCCGCAGCAAATGCCGGTATCTATGTATTTGATCAAGATAGTGCAGGTGTAACAGGATCACTATTATATAAATACGATTCTAACTACTGGATGGCGGGTGAAAAAGATTCAGAAAAAAGAATTGCTTTATTTAATGCTGCTAACCCTACAAATAGTGGTTTTATTCATTTAGATGACTCAGATAATATAGTTTCAGTAGCATCGGGTTCAACTGTTGGTGCTTTCCTCCAGAAAACCGCCGATGGGTTTGCAGTATCCGCTGTAATTGACGGAGGTACCTACTAAGACTACATATATATTTCTTTTAAAGAGCTCCAAGGTTTCTTGGGGCTCTTACTATGTATACTTGTAGTATATACTACCTTAAAATATAGACCATATATATGGCACAAGTAGTTAAATTAAAACGCAGTTCAGTTGCTGGGAAAGTCCCTACAACTTCTAACCTAGAATTAGGAGAATTATCTATCAACACACATGATGGTAGAATATTTTTTGAAAAGAACAATGGTTCTGATTCTATTGAACATATTATAACTACTAATAGCCAAACAACTGGTAGCATAGAGATAGTAGGCAACATTACAGCCTCGGGCAATATAAGTTCCAGTGGCACTATACATACTAGTAACATAGAATCAGATAGTAATTTAATAATTACTAGTAGTAATCTTACTTTAGGGACTAATCAAAATATAACTATAGTTCCTAAAGGTAACACTACTCCTATTACTATAAACCACCCTATGTCTAGTATAAATAACAATAGAGGTGTTATTAAATATAAAAATGACGATGTAGCTTCACATTATATCAGTGATCAATATCTATTATCCCAAAGTAATACTTTAGGGGTTTATAAAGGAGTGGGTGTGGCTACAATATCGGCTTCTATAGGATCTGCTTTTACACAAGATGTAGCCGATTTTGCTACTTCATTTGTAGCAGTTCATATGAATTATAATGCTGTAGGTGCACAAGGTGGATATGTAGAAACGGGCGAATTTCATATAGCTTATAACCAATCGGGAAATTCATATAACCATCAGCCTAAAGTACTTTTAGCTAAAAATACAAGCCAAACTATTTTAAACTTAACATCTTCAGCTGCATATTGTAATGTCTCGGCCCAAATAAATCCTGCTTTTGGGCCTGTAGAAATTATGTATGAATTTACTGCGTTTACACAAGGAATAATATAATGCCAAGTAATACACTCATATTAGGTAGTTTAGCATCATCAGGCTCACTATATACACAGGATAGTTTACTATTTGGTAAATTTAGTGATGCTACTGACTTTGAAGTTGATTCATTTATTGATAATACTAGTGGATCATTAAGTTTTGACTTTAATAATAATAAATTTAGTTTTAATAAACCTGTTAGCGCAAGTTTATTTATAGGAACCATTAATGGAGGCTCATTTTAATCAATATGTATATATAAGATATGTCAAATAGTACAATAAAATTAAAAAGCAGTGCTACTGCTGGAAATACACCATCTTCACTAGAAACAGGTGAATTTGCAATTAATATTGCTGATGGCAATTTATTTTATGGTAGTGCCTCTGCTGTAAAACAAGACTTAGTCCTAGAAACACTTACAGTTAAAGGGTCATTAACAGCTGAAAATTATATAATTTCCTCTTCTGTTACCCATATGACACAGTCATTTAGTAGTGGTTCTACTATTTTTGGCGATGATATTACGGATACTCACCAGTTTACTGGTAGTCTAAACATATCAGGAAGTATCACTACAGATACTGACGTTAATTTATCCACTGGAGGAAAAATATATTTTAATGGGGCCGGCGGAAGTGCGAATATATATTCAGATACATCCAATTTAAATTTAGCATCACCAAATGATATTAATTTTAATGCAGGTCAGAATGTAATAATTTCTGATTCGAGTAATCCTACATTAAGGTTATATACAAACGATGCATCAGTTACTACAGGTGATTCAATAGGTTTAATAAGCTGGCAAACAGCTGATGCTGGTGATGTACAAAGTGCTAAGATTCAAGTTAAAGCAACTGAAAACCATGATGATGGAAACAATGCTGGTGGTAAATTAGAATTTTATACTACAAATGCAGATGCAGAAAATTTAGTTTTAACTCTCGATCAAAATAAAGCAGCAACTTTTGAAGGAGTATTAGCAATCCCTGGTTTTGCGAATGTATCAGCTTCACTAGCGGCAGCTGTTGCCGGAGGTGATAACTTAGGTAACCACACGGCTACCACTAATTTAGATTTAAATGGTAACAGTATCCATAGTGCTTTACATATAACAGCATCAGGTAATATAAGTGCAAGTGGTAATTTAATTGTAAACCAAATAACTTCTTCAGGGGGTTTAGATATTGATAGTGGGAATTCTACTTTTAGAGAATCAGTGCAAGTTGGTAAACTCGATAGACCAATCACACTTACGGGTGGTAATTCATTTGCAGCAACTAGACCTACTATAACAGGAGGTGGTAGTAGCTATGTAAGCTTTGATACTGGACTTAATTTAGTAAACGAAAAAAAGATATCCTTTGAT
>Ga0181369_1000205_pt1 | contig 17044 bp, 19 predicted proteins | sample LowvirmetaG_8_FD_130088 | JGI IMG/M metagenome (GOLD analysis project Ga0181369, IMG submission 130088) | Marine viral communities from the Subarctic Pacific Ocean - Lowphox_04 viral metaG | ecosystem: Environmental > Aquatic > Marine > Oceanic | place: Subarctic Pacific Ocean | collected... | reverse complement strand
TATTCAAAATGTGTCCAAGTTTCTGACGCCTCTTTATCGTCAGTAACTATTGACATGCCTGGGCCATACTCATTATTCGTAGCGAATATGGCAGCATTCATAGGCTCGTCAAATTCTTTTAAGACCTTATTGTCTTTGATAACTTGATACTTTGCCATTATATGAAATCAAATGAATAATTATCATCATCAAGTTTATAACCTTTTACAGTAACATTGTCATTACTATAAAACTTGAAGAAACCTTTTAGAGCATTTTTAGTGTAAGTAAAATCTGTTAAATTATTTAACTTACAAAATAATGATCCGTGTATAACTTCTGCGTTGTGGATAAATCCTGTTGCGTCACAGAAAATTTTAATTGCGTTTGATAACTTATCGTTCATATAGTCCTCCTATTTGTTATTTAAGATACAATGGACCAGTCCATTGAATTGCGTAATTACCAGTCAATACATTACCTCTAGCCGAGTTTAAAGCAGGTTTGTTATAACCCGCGGCTTTTAATACATCACCTTTTTTGAATCTACCAGAGTCTTCTTTCATTACAAAAGCAAATACACCATTACCTTGTACAATCTTAATATACTTTTTACCTTCTTTTACTTTTGTATTGTTATTCCAATTATCAACTTGTTCTTTAGAATAACCAGTCAACTCTTTACCACCACTAGTTGACATTTTGATATAATCATCTTTGGCACCATTCATCATATTAACGATACCATCATTTAAATTATCTGCTGTTTTATCTACTTTAATCATTATTTTCCTCCGTTTATGTAATATTCATTTAAATCATTCCAAGATGATTTTTCTCTTACTTCTGCTTCTGCATACAAACTTTGTGAGAACATAGTCATCATGTAACTAGTAATACCTGTCATAACTGCTACCACACCTAACAAGTATTGATCTGTTTCTATCGCACCAACTGCTGATACCATTGATAGTGTACCAACTACTGCGAAAACTAAAGTCATATATTCGTAAATCTTTTTTTCCATTACGCTACCTCCAACATTGACATTGGTACTCTGTAAGTTGTACCACTACTAATTGTTACTAAACATTTTTTTTGCATTATCTTTTTGATAACACCTGAAGTCTTTTTAGTCTTTTGGACTATATTAACTTTCATACCAACTTTCATAACAGACTTAATCTTACTCTGAATAATATCAGCAATCAAATCTTTAGTGTTATTTAAATCTTCAATAGACATTGAAAATAATTTTTGATTAAATTTATTAGTATCTTTCATTTCTTGTAGTATCATAGTGTTTTATCCTTATCGTTGTTTTAGTTTATAATTGTTAATGATTTTATTAATTGCGTTTTTCATATTAATATCAATCATATTTAAAAGTGTATTGTCAACTTCAATAACTTCTTTTAATTTTTTGTTTATTTTTTCTATTTGTTTATATGAGATATTTCTAACTATCGTCATATTATTGTTTTTTATGTTTTTGTTTATCATATACTAGCTAATATATCAGGATAAATACAATAGTACAGTAAAAAATGGGAAAAAAGCAAATTATTTTGGTTAAAAAAGGGTTGATTTACTTGACTTTTTTACTTTTTTTGTTCACGGTTTGTTCTGGTTGCGTAAAAAAACTTGAAAATTGTAAAATTTTACCAAAAATTAAGTTAGAATCAGGCAAAAATGACGAATCAAGTGATAAAAAAGATGATACTGAAGACAAAATTAAAAATTTAATTGAAAATAGAACAACGAGTGCTGAAGCGACTTGTAATTTTTAAGATAAATATAGAAAAAAGGAAATAATTATGAAATATTGTCAAAATTGTGGACACGACTGTCACTGTGGCGAAGATTGTATCAAAGAATATGATAAAGGTACAGAAATTTTGTGTTGTGGCAATTGTAGATGTGATAGTACTGAAGAAAAAACAACAATCAACGAAGATTTATTTAATGGAGCATAAATTATAATGGCAAAAATGAGAAAATTTACATTTTGGAACGAAAATGGCGATGAAAAAGATACTGAACAAACAAGTTTAAAAAAAGCAATTAGAGCTGTACAAGGTGATTACAAAGATAGGTTTATTAGCGTAGAATATGTAAGTAAAAAAGGTAAACAAGTTAGTCAATCTGTAGAAATACCAATAGGTAGAAAGATTAGACAAGCGATAATCGCAGATCAAAGAAAAGCGGCACTAAAAGCAAAGAGAGAGGCTAGAAGATAATGGCAAAAATAGCGAAATCATTTGTAGCGCATGAAAGAATGCCTAAAAAAACTTCTCAAGGTAATAGTAAAAGAGTAAAAATGAGTTCTATGAACAAATCTCGTAAAAGATCATTTAAGGTTTACAACTCACAAGGAAAATAATGCCTGGTATTAGTAGAAACGGACAAGATGTGGCGGGTGGTGTTGCCATAGAAGGTAGTTCTAATGTTTCTGTTAATAGTAAAGGTGTTGTAAGACTAGGCGATAAAGTAGCAAGTCACGGAATAGCACCACACGCACCTACACCACCAATGAATAGTAGTTCTTCTACTGTAAGAGTAAATAGTATTGGAGTTTGTAGGGCAGGTGACACCGCTACTTGTGGTCATAGTATTTCTGGTAGTTCAAACGTAAACTCTGGTTAATAGTGTATAAATATTAGTGTTATGGCAATATATGACGCTTCAAATACTAATAAAAGTAAAAAATCTGTAAGGTCTTTTTATAAAGATTTAGATTTAGACTTTACCAGAAATGTAGTTACAAATGATGTTGTAAAAATTGAAGATGTTAATGCTGTAAAAAGAAGTGTTAAAAATTTAATTCAAACTAATCATTATGAAAGACCATTCCATCCAGAATTGGGTTGTGGTATAAGAGAATTACTTTTTGAAAACTTTACACCACTTACTGGTATTTTCATAAGAAGAAAAGTAGAAGAAGTTATAACTAACTACGAACCAAGAGCAAGATTATCACAGGTTACAGTTAACGAACAACCTGATAGAAATGGAATTGAAGTGACTGTATATTTTTATGTTATGAATATACCTGAACCAGTTTCTGTAACGACACTATTACAAAGGATTAGATAACAATGGCATCAAACAAACTTTCAGTTTCAGAATTAGATTTTGATAATATAAAATCAAACTTAAAAACATTCTTACAAAATCAAGCAGAGTTCCAAGATTATGATTTTGAAGGTTCAGGTTTTGCTATTCTTTTAGACACTCTTGCATATAATACTCACTATCTAGGTTTCAATGCTAATATGTTAGCAAATGAAATGTACTTGGACAGTGCTGACATTAGAAAAAATATAGTTTCATTAGCGAAGATGTTAGGTTATACTCCAACATCACCAAAGTCGCCAACAGCAACAATTGATGTTACACTTAACAATGCTACTGGCGCAACAGTTACAATGGCAAAAGGAACCACTTTCACAACATCTATAAGTGGAACAACTTATCAATTTGTAACAAATGCTTCGCATACAATGACACCTTTAAATGGTGTTTACAAGTTTCATAGTATACCAATTTACGAAGGTACTTTAGTTACATTTAAATATACTGTAGATACTTCTGATCCAGATCAGAAATTTATTATTCCAAGTATAAATGCTGATACATCAACTCTAAAAGTACAAATACAAAATTCAGTTTCTGATACTACAACAAACACTTGGACAAAAGCTACAGGTTTAACTTCTTTAGATAATACATCAAAAGTTTATTTTTTACAAGAAGGTGAAAATGGTAAGTTTGAAGTTTATTTTGGTGATGGTATTGTTGGTAAATCTTTAGATGATGGTAACATTGTAATTTTAGAATACATTGTTTCAAATAAAGCTGAAGCAAATGGCGCTTCTTCATTTGCACTATCAGGTAGTATTGGTGGATTTACAGATGTTTCAATCGTAACAGTTTCAAGTGCTCAAGGTGGTTCAGATGCTCAATCAAAAGAGTCAATTCGATACAATGCACCATTACAATATGCAAGACAAGATAGAGCAGTTACAACAGGTGATTACGAAACACTTGTACAAGAAATATATCCAAACGCACTATCAGTTTCAGCGTGGGGTGGAGAAGATGATGAAACACCAGTTTATGGTGTAGTAAAGATTGCGATTAAAGCAGCATCAGGTTCTACACTTACTGCTACAACTAAAACAGATATTGTAACACAATTACAAAAATTTAATGTTGCATCTGTTAGACCAGAGATTGTTGATCCAGAAACTACATCTCTCATACTTAATACAACTGTAAAGTATGATGAAAAGGCAACTACAAAAACTTCAAATACAATTAAATCAGATGTCACAACCACTTTAACAAATTACAACACAAATACACTTCAACAATTTGATGGTGTGTTTAGACATTCAAAAGTTACAGGTTTAATAGATGATACAGATACAAGTATCTTATCAAACGTAACTAAATTGACTATAAGAAAATCATTTACTCCTACATTAAGCACATCTACAAGATATGATGTTTATTTTAGAAATGGTATTTTTAATCCACACACTGGACACAAATCATCTATGGGTGGTGTTATTGCTTCAACTGGTTTTAAAGTGCCAAATGATACTAATGTTTATTACCTTGATGATGACGGAAGTGGAAATATTAGAAGATATTATTTTGTAGGTTCTGTTAGAACATATGTAAATAGCACTCAAGGTACAGTTAATTATTCAACAGGTCAAATCACAATTAACTCTTTAAATGTTGCGTCAGTAGAAAATATAAGAGGCGCATCATCTACTGTTATTGAAATAACTGTAGAGCCAGAATCTTATGATATAGTTCCAGTTAGAGATCAGATTTTAGAAATAGATACAGCAAACTCAACTATCACAGTAGAGGCAGATACATTTGTCGGTGGTTCTGCTGATGCTGGTATTGGATATACAACAACATCTAATTACTAATGGCAAAGTTCACAGATAAAATATCTAACCTGATTAATCAACAGGTTCCAGAGTTCGTATTAGAACAACACCCTAAATTTTTAGAATTTATAAAAACGTATTATACGTTTATGGAATCAGCAGAGTTAGGTGTAACTTCTGTTCAAACAACAGATGGTATTTTATTAGAAACAGAAACTGCACAAGAGAACCAATTAATTTTAGATGGTTCTCGTATTGATACAGATAGAACACAATTAGATGCAGATGATAAACTTCTTTTAGAAACTTCTACTTATGGAAAGTTTACTAGAGGTGAAACTATCACAGGTCAAACTTCAAATGCAACTACAACTGTACTTGCTGAAGATTTAGATAATAATAGACTTTACATATCAGCACAAGATAAGTTTATAGATGGTGAAACAGTTGTAGGCGCTAGTTCTAACGCTACAGCGATTATTAATAATTATAAACCAAATCCAGTAAACAATATACAAGAGTTATTAAATTTTAGAGATCCTGATAGAGCTATTTCAAACTTCTTAACAAATTTTAGAAATGAGTTTTTAAATACACTACCAGAAACATTAAGTAATGGCGTTGACAAAAGAAAGTTAATTAAAAATGTTAAATCATTATACCGAGCAAAAGGTACTAATAGAGGACACCAATTATTTTTTAGATTATTGTTTGGAGTAAATTCAGAAACAATATATCCTAGAGAACAAATGTTAAGAACATCTGATGGTACTTGGGATACAAAAAAGATATTAAGAGCAATTGGAACTGTTGGTGATACAGCAAATTTAGTAGGTAGAACAATAACAGGCGAAACATCAGAAGCCTCAGCAGTAGTTGAAAACGTATTTAAATTTCAAATTGGTACGACTCAAGTATCTGAATTAATTTTAAATGATGATACTATTTCAGGTACTTTTCAAATAAGTGAAGTTGTAAGAGGTACAATAAATGATGAGTCTGATATTTTTATCAAAGCAACTATTACAGGTATTCCTAAAACAATTTCTATAACTAATGACGGAAATTTATATACAGAAGGAGATAGTGTATCAGTTAGTGGTGGTGGTAACGGAGCAATTATTCAAGTAGATTCTGTTGGAAGAGGTGGTATTACAGATTTCGTTATTGCAACAGCAGGGTCTGGTTATGCGATTGGTGATGCTATAACTTTTACAAACACAGGAACAGGTGGAGGAAGTGCCAGTGCAAAAGTATCAGTAGTTAATGGAGGATTTACGCAAGAAACTTCAACATCTACTGTTGATGACCATATTGTTTTAGAAGATGAAACAACAAAAGGTGATCCATACACAGGAAATAAAGTTGTACAAGAAAGTGGTACTGGTAGTGGCGATATTACAGATATTAGAATTATATCAAATGGAAATAATTACAAATCTTTACCTACTGTAACAGTAACTTCAAGTAGCGGATCAAGTGCAGTTGTATTTGCAAACAGTACAGATGTAGGTAGAGTATTAGGATTAAAGATTGTTGAATCAGGCGCAGGTTATGAAGCATCTCCATCGCCACCTACATTACTATTACCAAGTTATGTTATTGTTTCAGGTGTTTCAGGTACATTCCAAGTTAATGAAACTGTAACAGGTATTGATGCAACATCAACAGCAGTAACTGCTACTGTTGTTTCATTTACAGCAGGTACAGGTATATTAAAAGTTTCTAGTCCGACTGGACAATTTGCTGAAAAATCAACAATCACATCTACAAGTGGTGCAACAGCAACAATTGAAAAAAATGATTTAGGTACAGCGACAGTGTCAATTGGAGCTGTTGTTGATACTACAGGTACTTACATTAACCAAGATGGTCACTTATCTGACGACTCAATGAAGATACAAGATAGTTTATATTACCAAGACTTTTCTTATGTAATTAAAGTTGGTCGTTCAATAACCGACTGGAGAGATAGTTTTAAAAAGACAGTACACACATCAGGTTTCTTTTTTTCAGGACAAGTTAATATAGAAACGCAAGTTGATGCTAGATTAAGAAGTTTCAATACAATTAATTCTGGTGTTGAGATTGAAGGTATACAAACAGTATTAAATACATTATTCTCAACAATCTTTGGAAGAAGATTAGGAACAACTACTGATGGTACAAGTTTAAGAGTTAATCCTCTATTAGGTGTTGATCCAGACTTTACTGATTCAACTAGTGAGCATTTCACACCAAATACTAGAGATGTTACTTTAACTCAAACCATAACTTTAAAAAATGTTGGTGGAGTAATAAAAGAAGTAACGGATATTAGAAGTAATACAACAAAATATGGTGTACCTGTAGCGGGTCCTACTTTACACAGTATTAATAAATTAATATTAGGTGAACATTTTGCTAATAGAATAACAATAGATCAATTAAACGGTTTAACACTAACTGGAACAAAAAATAGTAGTATTGACGGTGAACAAGTAACAATGGGTGATTTTAACTTTAAATTAAAATCTGATTTTGCGATACCAGCAGAAGTATGGCAAGTATCTAGTGATAGTTTTGATGAAGATAGAGATACTTTTGATGAAACTAATATAACTTTTGATGCTGCTTAAAAATCATTATAAATATATTAAGTAAAGGAATAAAAACGTGGCAAAACAAACAATTAATATCGGATCAACGGCAAATGATGGAACAGGTTCTACTATTAGAGCTGGTGGTGATTTAATTAACGATAACTTTAACGAAATTTATTCAGCGATCGGTACTGGATCAGCAATACAGTTTAATTTATCAGGTGTATCAAATGGTGATGGGTTAATATATAATAACTCTAATTCCAGATATGAACCTAGTAGTCTTGTTATCACTACTACAAATACAAAAACACTTGAAAATAAGACTATCGCTCTAGGTAGTAATACTGTTTCAGGTACTACTGCTCAGTTTAACGCTGCCCTTTCAGATAATTCTTTTGCGACATTAGCAGGTTCTGAATCATTAACAAATAAAACATTTAATACTACAAACACATTCCCAGCATTAAGTTTGTTAGATGAGGGTTCAACAGCAGGTACAGTATCTTTAGGTGGTACTTTAAGAATTAATGGTGATGCGAGTATAGCAGCTGCTGTGTCAGGTAGTACATTTACTATCTCTTTACAATCAGGTATAGACGCAGCGAAAATCGCTGATGGTTCTATATCAAATACAGAATTTCAACATCTAAATGGAGTAACGTCAAATATACAAACTCAAATTACCGCAATATCTGGAGGATTAGGGGCAATTGTCGCTGCAATTGCAATAGGATAATTTGAAAACTAGTATAAATATGAATAAGGAAAGACAAAAATGCCAGCAATAATAACTAACAAATTTAGAATACATAACGCAGAGAAATTTTCAACTGCATTAACAGGTTCTTCAAATATCTTTTATTTGGGTATAGGAAAACCACAGGCTCACGGTACTTCAACTAGACCTGATGCAAGAACAGATAACGAGGGTACGGATACTGCTCCTATAACACCCGCAGATTCTATACAAGAAGAATTTTATACTTTTGATGATTTACTTGCAGCAAAAAAAGTAACATCATCAGATATATCATTTGCTATTCCAAGAAGAAATTGGACAACAGGTACAACTTACGATTATTACAGACACGATTATGGTAATAGAATAACAGGTGGTACTTCTACTCAAACAGCTTCAAGTGGTGCTACTAGTTTATTTGACGCAACTTTTTATGTTGTTACAGATGATTACAATGTTTACAAATGTATAGATAACGATAATGGTACTGCTTCAACAGTAAAACCTACTGGAACACTTTCTACTATTATAACTTTAGGAGATGGTTACCAGTGGAAATATATGTACACACTATCTGCTTCACAACAAGTTAACTTCTTATCTACTGACTTTATGGCAGTAGCAACAAATTCAACTGTATCATCTGCCGCAGTAGATGGTGCGATCAATAAGGTAAAAATTAAAACTGCTGGTTCAGGTGGTACAAACGGTACACACGCTAACATTAATATTAGAGGTGATGGTTCAGGCGGTAAAGTTTCTGTAACTATTGCGGGTGGCGCAGTAACTGCAGTTACAGTAACAGCTGCTGGTACAGGTTATACATATGGTTATATTAGAGTAGCAGATATTAATTCTGCTGGTGGTGGTTCTTTATCTGGTTCTGAACTAGATTGTATTATTGAACCAAAAGGTGGACACGGATTTAATGCAGTAGAAGAATTAGGTGGTTTTTATGTAATGTTGAATACTAACTTTGAAGGTGCAGAAACTTCAAATTCAGGTGACTTTACAACTGCTAACGATTTTAGAAAAATAAGTTTAATTAGAGATCCTAAATCAGGTGGTTCAGCTGCCTCGGCAACAACATTAAGAGGAACAAAAGCAGTTCTATTAACAGGTTCGCCAGGTTCTTTTACAGTTGATGAAGAAATAAATCAAGCAACAACTGGCGCAGTCGGTAAAGTTGTAGAATATGATTCAACAAATAAAATATTATACTACATACAAACTAGATTTAACGATCAAGGTGTAGATGCGAATGGTAATCTAACAGCGTTTTCAGGTGCGAATGCTATTACAGGTCAAACTTCAAGTGCTGCTGGTACACCATCAACTTCATCAAGTACGGTTGATAATGTAGCATTTACAAGTGGTTATAATTCAGGTGAGATTGATGCAGATACTGGTGATGTAATATATATTGAAAATAGATCACCAATAACAAGAGCTTCAGATCAAACTGAAAACGTAAAATTGATAATTGAATTTTAGAGGGAAATAAATGCCAAGTCCAACAGACTTTAACCTCTCGCCATATTATGATGACTTTACGGAAAGTAAAAAGTTTCATAGAATACTTTTCAGACCGTCATTTGCAGTTCAAGCGAGAGAATTAACACAGTCACAAACACAATTACAAAACCAGATCGAAAGAGTATCTGATCATCTTTTTGATAAAGGTGCAATGATTATTCCAGGTGAAATTGGTTATGACTTGGATTACTATGCCGTTAAGTTAACAAGTTTAGGTTCTGGTAATACATTAGCGCAATTTACGAATGGTACAGTTTTAACAGGTGGTTCTTCAGGTGTTAAAGCAGAAGTTGTAAATACAGCAGCGACAGATGGTACTGATCCAGATACTGTATTTGTAAAATATAGAGATAGTGGTACATCTAAAACAGCAACATCTTTTTCAAACGGAGAAACAATTACTGGAACAAATAGTGATAGTGTTTCATTATCTGCTGTTGTTAATTCAACTGCCACAGGTTGTGCAGCAGAAGTACAAGAAGGTGTTTATTACATAAATGGATTTCACGTTCAAGTTACAAATCAAACTATAATACTAGACAAATATACTAACACTCCTAGTTACAGAGTAGGTATGACAGTTACAGAATCTTTTGTAACTCCGAATGATGATGCTAGTTTAAATGATAATGCCGCAGGTTCTTCAAACGCAAATGCGCCAGGCGCTCACAGATTTAAAATTGATTTAACATTAACCAAAAAGACATTAACATCTACTGAAGATTCAAACTTTGTAGAATTGTTAAGACTATCAAATGGTATATTACAAAATAGAGTTAGAACAACTGAATATGCTGTATTAGAAGATACATTTGCTAGAAGAACATATGACGAATCAGGTGATTACACAGTAAAACAATTTGAAATTGATGTTAGAGAACACTTAAAAAATACAGGTAGTTCAGATGCAGATATTGTAAGAGGTATTTTTACTTCAGGTAATGGTGGTGATTCAACTAAACTTGCTATTGGTTTATCACCAGGTAAGGCATATATTAAAGGTTATGAAATAGAAAAATTAGCGACAACATATATTCCAGTTGATAAGGCTAGAGATTTTGATACTCAAAATGCTTTTCAAACAAGATTTGATGTAGGTAACTTTGTAAATGTTACAAACGTCTTTGGACAACCTGATACAACTTTTGTATCTGGTGAAACAGAAGCATTTAAAAGAATTAATTTTTATAGTGAAGCAACAAGTGCACGTGGTACAGAAAATGCTAGTTCAGAATCAAGTATCAATACAATCGGTAGAGCAAAGTCCAGAGGTTTTGAATACGCATCTGGTACAGCAACATCAAACATATTCGTAAGTTCAAGTTTAACATCAGCAATATACAGACATTATATGTTTGATATTAATATGTTTACACACTTGAACATAACTACTGCTCAGTCATTCACAACTGGTGAAGTAATTACAGGTGGTACTTCAGGTGCGACAGGTACTTTAGAATCAATATCTACTACCGAAACAACTGCTGTTTCTGGTATATCAACAGCAAGTCCAGGTGTTTGTACATCAACAGGTCATAATTTAAAAGAAGGACAACAAATTAAATTTAGCGCTATTAGTGCTGCTAACAATTCTACAGCAATGACAACTGCTCAAATATTTACTGTTAGAAACCCTGCTACAAACACATTTGAATTATTTGAAAGTGATGGTACAACTGCTACAAATATTACATCTTTTAGTTCAGCGGGTAATGCTGTACACGGTGTTGTTATTTTATCAAGTGTTAATGGTGACTTTGTTGCTGGTGAAACAATCACTGGTGGTACATCATCTAATACAGCAGCAATACAATCTGACGCAGTAGGATTTAAAGGTGTTACAAATTTTGACTTCCCACAAGTTAAACAAATTGGTATGGCAGGTTCGCCAACTTACACAGCAGATACTGCACTTGATGTAACAAACGGATCAAATCTTACATTAACTGGCACATTATCAGTCGCAAACTCTGGTACTGCTGTTACAGGTTTCAATACAAGATTTACAGAAGAATTAAAAGTAGGTGATTCAATATCATTTACTACAAACGGTGGTACTTCTTTAACTAGAATAGTTGAAGCTATAATTAGTAATACTTCAATAACATTATCTGCTGCTGTTGGTGGTAGTGATGTATCAACAAAAACAATTGCAACAAGAAGAAGAGCAATCATACAATCACCAGAAAAAAATGTTTCTATATTTAAGTTACCATATGAAAATATTAAAACTTTAAAAACGACTGCAAATGGTGGTTTGACAGATACAAGTTACAGCGCAAGAAGACAAGTAGTTATAAACTTATCAGGTGGTTCTGAAACAATTACTGCTGGAACAAACGAAATATTCCCTAGTTTAGATGAAGGTGATTACACAGTTTCAGTTATGTCAGCAAGTGGAAGTGCTGTTCTAGGAGATGTATTAAGTTTAAGTGGAAATAACCACGAAGGAAGTGCTATCTTTACATTAGGTGGTTCGCCTACAGGTAAACAGTTAACTTTAGATTTTGGTTCAAATTATGGAAGTGCAAAACTAAAAGTAACGTTTACTGTAAATAAATCAAGTACAGCTGCTAACTCAAAAACAAAAACTCTAAATGAAGATCAAACATTACAAGTTTCTACTTTAGCAGCAATTACAAAACAAGGTGGTATTAGTTTAGGTAAAGCTGATATTTTCAAATTAAATGCAGTTTATATGGCAGCAGATTTTTCTACTAACGCAACTTCTAGTAATACAAATATCACTACTAGATTTGAGTTAGATAATGGACAAAGAGATAACTTCTATGACATTGGTAGAATAAAATTAAAAACTGGTGAGTTAACTCCAACAGGTAGAATATTAATTGACTTTGATTATTTCACACACGGCGCTGGAGATTACTTTGATGTAGATTCATATTCAGGTGTTGTTGATTACGAAGCCATACCACAATATACATCAGATACAACTGGTGAAGTATATGAATTAAGAGATAGTTTAGACTTTAGACCAAGAGTTGGTGCATCATCTACAATCAATTCAGGTGGACAAGATAGAAAATGGCAAACTGTTGATAGTGCTTTAGATACAGAGGCATCAACAGTAAACATAGTTAAATTTGAATCAAATGTAACAACAGACCACGAATTTTATTTACAAAGGGTAGATAAAATCTTTTTAGATAAAGAAGGTAACTTTAAAGTATTAAAAGGTTCAAGTGCATTAAGTCCAGAAATTCCTGGAATATTAGACAATGCAATGCACTTATATACTTTGTTTATTCCAGCATATACGTTAGATGTTGCTGATGTAGGTATTGAAGCAGTAGATAATCGAAGATATACAATGAGAGATATTGGTCGATTAGAAAAAAGAATAGAAAACGTTGAATATTATACTCAACTTTCTTTATTAGAATCAGCAGCACAATCTTTACAAATACAAGACGCAGATGGTTTTGATAGATTTAAAAACGGATTTATTGTAGATAACTTTACAGGTCACGGTATAGGTGATGCTGGTAATTTAGATTACAAAGTTGCTATGGATTATGCGAGAGGTGAAATGCGACCAACATTCCACGAAGACGCAATATCACTAATTGAAAGAGATGATGATGGTACTGCAATAGTTGACGCTGATAGAACAGCATCAAATTATCAAAAGACTGGTGATCTAATTACTTTACCATACACGGAAGCAACTTTAATAGATCAACCATATGCAAGTAAAACTGTTAATGTTAACCCATTTGGTATCTTTACATTTATTGGTTCAATCGCTTTAACTCCAACAAGTGATGAATGGAAAGAAACTGAAAGAGCACCAGAGTTAGTAATTAACAATGATGATGGTTCTTGGGATACTTTAGTTAAAGAATCAGGTAATCCAAATTTACAATCAGTTGAATTAGGTACAATTTGGAATGAATGGCAAAATCATTGGACAGGTGTATCAACATCTAATAGTACAGAACAATATAGAGAAAGAGCTGGTCACGGTTGGAGAGTAATGCAACGTGATATACAAACTACTACAAGAACAGGTACAAAAACAAGAGTTGGTATTAGACAAGTATTAGTTCCTAAAACAGTAACACAAAATATAGGTGATAGAATTGTATCAATAGCATTTGTTCCATTTATTAGAAGTAGAGATGTATCATTTAGCGCAACAAGATTAAAACCAAATACAAGAGTATATCCATTCTTTGATACAGAAGATATTTCAACATACATTACGCCTACAGGTGGTAGTGCTGGCGATCCAATATTAACAGATTCAAATGGAGCAGTTTCAGGTACTTTCGCAATTCCTGATCCAAAAGTTAACGCAAATCCTAGATGGAGAACAGGTCAAAGAGTCTTTAGATTGACAAGTTCATCTACAAACGATTTAACTTCTGCACCAGAAACAGCAGCGAATACTGAATACTTCGCAACAGGTACAATTGAAACAGTACAAAATACAATTATTTCAACAAGAACAGCGGGTGTAGAATTTAGAGCGACAAATGAAACAGAAGCAGTTACACAAACAAGTGTTCAAAGAGGTGCTTCACGTCAAGTAGGTTACCACGATCCTTTGGCAGAAACATTTATGATAGATGATGAGGGTGGTGTATTCTTAACTTCAATAGATATTTACTTTAGTTCAAAAGACGCAAATATTCCAGTAACTTTACAAATAAGAAATACTGTAAACGGTTATCCTGGACAACAAATATTACCTTTCGCTGAAAAAACTTTAAATCCAGGTTCTGTAAATACAAGTACAGATGGTACAACAGCAACTACATTTACTTTTGATAGTCCAGTTTATGTACAAGAAAATACAGAATACGCTTTTGTATTAATGGCAAACTCTACTGATTACAATGTATATGTAGCGAGATTAGGTGATACTGCTTTAGATTCAGATAGAACAATCTCACAACAACCATATGCTGGTGTATTCTTCAAATCTCAAAATGGTGTTACTTGGTCGGCAGATCAAAACGAAGATATTAAGTTTAAAATTAAAAGAGCAGAATTTAGTAACGTTACAGGTACAGTTACATTAACAAATGATACTTTAGGTAGTAGAACATTAAAAACTAATCCATTAAGAACAACAAGTGGTTCTAAAGAAATTACAGTTTTCCATCCTAATCACGGAATGAACGGTACATCAAACAATGTTACAATTTCTGGTTTATCTTCAGGTTCTTATAATGGCATAGCGCATGGTGATATTAACGGAACGTACAATAGTATAAAAGATATTACATTAGATAGTTATGTTATAACTTCAGGTAGTTCTAGTAATGCCACAGCGACAGGTGATATTGGTGGTACCGCAGTAACTGCTACACAAAATAGAACATATGACGTAATAAACTTAGCGGGTATTCAAACGATGCAATTACCAGGAACAGATATTAATTTCTATATAAGACCTACAACAGGTAAATCTATTCACGGTTCTGAAACAGAATTTAGTTTGACATCAAACACAAACAAAGTTGCAGTTGTGAATAATGATAATATTTACTTTACAGCACCAAACGCTGTAGCGAGTGAGATAAATGAAACAGAGGAAATGTCAAGTAATAAATCTTTCTGGACAATATTAGAGTTCTCTACAACAAATACTAAATTGTCACCAGTATTAGATACACAAAGAATGAGTGCATTTACAATTTCAAACAGATTAAATAATCCAACTAATAGTAATACACCAAGTTATGTTGCAGATACAGCGAATATAGGTACATCTTCAGCAGCAGTTTATTTAACTAAACCAATTACATTAGAAAATTCATCAACATCATTAGACGTAAGATTATCTCAAAACGTAAGATCAAGTTCAAGTGTTAAAGTTTACTTTAGAGTATCTGGACCTGATGAAGTAAGAAATATAGAAGATTTAAATTGGACACCATTTAATAGTGACGGAAGTGAAGATACAACAGTCACTCCTGCTGAAGACGATACTACATTTAAAGAATACAAATATTCAGCAAGTGATATAAATGACTTTACAAGTTTCCAAATTAAAATTGTATTAACAGGATCAGTTTCATCATATCCACCTATTGTAAAAGATATGAGAGCAATTGCATTGGCGGTATAAGATGGCAATATTAAAAGTAAAAGGACACAGTAATTTAGTAAGAGATACTAGATCAAATGGTATTGTACATACAAATTCATCAGAATATAGTTTGTATATGGCAAGAGTTAGAGCGAGAGAGAAACAAGGCGATGAAATAAGAAGTGCTGTAAAAGAAATAAATAATTTAAAAGCAGAATTAAGAGAAATTAAAAGTTTAATTAAGGGAGTAGTAAACAAGTAAGATGGCGATACGAAGTGTAGCAACAACTGATACTTTAAATACGTTTAGAACCACGTTCAATACTTTAGGTACTGACGTAGGTGATTTAACTACTTTAAATACCACTCACAAATCAACTATTGTAGGTGCTGTTAATGAAGCATTAGGTGCGACATTTACATTTACTTTAAGAGATGAAAGTTCAACGACTCAAGTTATTCAAGGTAATGATACTTTAAACGTTGTAGGTTCAGGAGGTGTTGCAGCTGTAGTATCTGCAACTGATACTTTAACTATATCTTTAGATTCAGCAATTAGTGGTTTGACTAGTTTTTCTAGTGCATCAATTAACGCTACTTCAACATTAACAGAAAATAATGTTAGAGTTGCAACAAAACCTTTTGCGATTGCTCAAGCGATAGCATTAGGGTAGACAATTTTATAACTAAATATAGTTATAAAAATTATAAAAAAGTACATTATTCGTATAAGACCGATAACAATTAATGTATAAATAGTAATATATCGGTCGATATGACTAACAAAAAAATAGGTTAACAATGGCTAACGATTTTAAAAGACAAGTAAAAGCAGATGTAGGCACATCAACAGGTGCTTCGGCAGATGCGGTATATTCAGTTCCTGCTGGGGCTGGTTCATCTGCACTAGAATCAATCGTTATCGGCATTTCAGTTTGTAATAAAAACGCTTCCGAAAGAACAGTTGGATTATTTTTAGATAACTACGATGGATCTAATGATGGTTACATTGTAAAAGCTTTAAAAGTTCCAGGAAATACTACAGTTGAAATTATGTCAGGTAACAAAATAGTTTTACAAAACAGTGGATCAGCAGGTGATGTATTAAGAGCAGAGGCTTCTGCTGGATCATCAATAGATGTTGTTTTATCAGTTTTAGAAGACGTGTAAACATAAATATAGAATAAGAGAATAAAATGGTAAGATACATTCAACCAAAAGACAGACCAAC
>Ga0181369_1000204_pt1 | contig 17045 bp, 22 predicted proteins | sample LowvirmetaG_8_FD_130088 | JGI IMG/M metagenome (GOLD analysis project Ga0181369, IMG submission 130088) | Marine viral communities from the Subarctic Pacific Ocean - Lowphox_04 viral metaG | ecosystem: Environmental > Aquatic > Marine > Oceanic | place: Subarctic Pacific Ocean | collected... | reverse complement strand
TTGAAAATCTTCATTTCCATTTTCATCAAGTAAACAAATCTCACCATCAAATACAGTATTAATAATACCTGTTGCCTCAATCGCTTCTTTAACTTTATTTAACGTAGTTAATTCTTTACCCATCCTAGAATAAAGTGTACACTTACCTTCATAATTAACTACAGCTAAACACCTAACACCATCTAATTTTCTGGATGCCCACCAAGTATCATTTTGCCAATCACATTTACCATCATATTCTTTAGCTAATGCAACTGAAAATGTAGGTATTAAATTTGGTACTGCTTTATTTATTACTTTATCTCCAGCTCTAATTTTTAAATCTTTATCAATAATACTATACACTAATTCCACTTCACTATCACTTAAACCTTCAGTAAAAGCATTTATATGAGCAATAGCTGTATGACCTGTTACAGTACGCTTACTTAAAGCATCTAATAAATAAAACAAATCGAAATATCCAGTATTTGAAATATCTGGGTTTTTCTTAATTGTTTTACTTGTAACGTAATATTGTTTAAAAGGATTGTATGTATATTCTAAAACTTTATGAATATACCTACTTGATTCTTTAATAATTTGGACTTTATCCGTGCTGCTACTTGTAGCACGCATATTATCTATAAAATTTTGTAATTCTGTCATAACCTTTATTTATTTATTTTTATTTCCAATGCTTTTATGTGTTTACATTTACCATCAAACGCTCTCCATCTACCTGGACAATTGCAATGAAATTTACCTGATTCTGGATAATATACCGTTTTATACGTTTTATTTGCGTCACTACTACTAACAGTCATTACAACTATTGGTTCTTGTTTTACTTTAGGTTTTGGTTTGATCCATTCTATATCATCAACAGTAGTACCTTCAATAACTTCCTTCCATAACGGCATTAAATACGTTTTACCATTATTTTCAAATATAGTAGGAGGCATAACTGGGTGTTCATACTTATACTTAAATCTATTTGCAAATATAGTTGGACCAAACCCACTACCAGGTATGCTTAATGCACCTTTGGTGTGGATTATTCTTGACCTATAATTCCCATGTTTATTTAAATTTGTAAATTTCCATAATGCCATATAATGTAACCTTTATTTTATACGTGAATATACGAAACATATTTGCGGCAACCAAATTGGTCGCCGCTTTTCTTATGTTTATCTTTTCTATAGTATTTTTTCTTATTCCTATGGGGTGTAGGAAGTTTCATAGCATCATTCCATTCATGCTGAGTAAGTGTTATTTTCTTTAAATTTTTCATCATCAATTGGTTGTAAATCCAAGCTTAAAGCCATACATAAATTTTTTAGTTGACCTGCATTATGGATTGCTATGAAATCTTCTTCAGTCATATGGTTAAATAACGCTAACGTATTTAACTTAATATTATTTTCCTTGACCTCTATAGGCTTTGACATAGTTTTTGCTTTGTTTACTTCTACTTGTATTGTTTTTTGAATGTACTCCAGGTCGTTTTTTACGCTTATTAGCTTTATAATCTGATACAACAATTCGTGCCATAATCTTTTTATCATAAATATAATGTGTATCCAGAAAAACGCTGCATGTACGTAGTTATTTTTACACCATTACCATCTTCTTTAACTTTACCATTTCTAAACCATTTTCTAACACTACCTGCTCCACCCAAATGAGCAGCTGCTAATAAACCCGATTCCGTTATTAATATACCATTTATAGTTTGCCCCTCAAACTTATCTATATATTTTTGTAATTTTTTCTTATTATATAATAAATTTTGTTTCATAGCAAATTCTTGTAAATAGGGACTATTTAAAAATGCTTCTTTAGTTACTTTAATTTTTAAAGTTTTTAATGTTGATTTACCAAATTGGTATTTACCCATATAACCATATCTGTTCACAATAAAATATCTATTACCTGATTCTTGATGTCCTATAGCAAATAAAAATTCATTCATACCTTTAATTTCAATAACCTCTTTTTTAATATCTTTAACCTCCAATACAGGTAATTCTTGGGAGATTGGTTTATTTGAAGGTACAATAAATAATATAAATAATAATAAAAATGTTCTCATAATTAAGATTTTGATTTTAAATAATCTAAAGCACTAACAATTTTTTGACAACGCTCATAATCTTCATACTCTTCCATTGCAGTTAAATTATGTTCTAAGGTTTCAATCATATCAGGACGATCAATCATAATATCATATGTTACATCTTCATCTTTAGTATAAATTGATACCACTGGGATTGTTACTCTTTTTGTTTTTAAATTTTTTATAGCAGTATCTACAATTAAATCATTTAGTTCTTTCATCCCATCTTTAAAGATATTATTTACTTCTTCTATAGTATTAAATTCCCAATTGTGTTTAAATTTCATAATTAAAAGTTTTTTAGAAAGTCACCTTTCATTGTTTTTGATTTTAATTGATTTGATTTTTCATCATTTTTAAGCATTTTATCAGTTAATTTTTCTAAATGTCTAGATTTTTGTTTATCATAATCACGAGTGATTTTATGATGTTTTTTTTCTAATGATCTAGCTCGTCTTGCTTTTTTCATATTCTACTTATATATTGATTGGGATCATCTTCATTATCACCATCTAAACCTAGTTCTTTTAAACGTTGTAAATGATAATCATCTACTTCCCATTCTACTTTTTCGCTTGTACCAAAATGTTCTTGTTTAGATTCTATTTGTTTAACATCTTTAGCGTTAAAAATATCTCCTACAGTTAAAAAATAATGATTATAACATAATAGCTGAACGTTATCTAGGCTGTAATTATTACTATTATTATCTTGGAAATGAAGTAACAAAGGCATTTTATAATCTAATACTCGCCTTTCATTGAAAGAACATACAGCACATTCCTCTAATAAATATCCCTGTTCTATTAAAGCATATTTAAGTTTATTAGGATCAAATGAAGATGCTGCTATCCTACCTTCAATTATTTCAAGCATGTGGGGCATTTTTTTAGGTCCTTTTAAAAATTTAGGAATACCTTTACCACTTTGGTTTTTATGACCTGCAAATAATTTATATAATTTAGCCCACTTTTTATAATGTTGATATGATACATGAAGATACCTAGCAGCGGCCATATTTGATTTTGTTTTGGCTTGAGCTGCTAAAATTTGTTCTTTAGATAGTGGTTTTGCCTTGGGCATTAGCTTCTATCTTTATCTGTATTATTAATAATTTGGAATGGGCCTTGCAAATTACGTTCTTCTTTATCCATATCTAACATTTCAGCTTTTGCTGTTTTGGTATCACCACGTTCAATAGCTGTTGCTAGTACAAAGTTTTGGTATTGATCTTCTTCCATAACAATAGTTTCAGTGTAAGTGTGATCACCGGATCCTCTTGTTACAGGGATGCCTCTTTTAGCACCAACTGTTGAACAGTTAACACAAAAATCATATCCAAATTTAGTTAACCTTAATTCGGGCATATCTTCTTTACATCTAATACATGGAATCATTTTCACAGTACGGGGGGTTTTAATAGTCTGTTGCATAAATATATAACCTTTTAAAAATTAGGCCGGAATATACGAACTATTTATATAGTATCCAAATTTATTTTAATTAATTTATCTTGATATTCGTTCATTTGAATAATTTCTACAATTATATTTCCCAATTTAAATCTTCCAATACTACCACTATCTTTAATTATATCTGATAGTTGGGTTAAGATTTTAAAATCTTGTTGGTTAAAACTGGTTCCATCTACTTCTACTAATATTTCACTATTTTTTTCATTGTCATAGGGTTTTAATCTATCAAATAAATCAAATGCGGTATTAGGTTGTTCACTATTAATATAATTTTTGATTAAAGTAGGAACATTACCTTCATCAACATAAAGTGTATCAGCCCATGGTTCTAATATTTTAACTAAAGTTTCATTACCATTTTTTAATATAATTCCAATATTATATTTGGGTGAAACTATAGGTTTCATTAAAGAAGTATGATTAACATTTTGACCCCATTTACGAATAAATTCTAAAGTTGACTTATTCATATCAGCTTGCCATTTTTTATGTCTTTCTTCATCTCCATCAAAGCTACCTGCTCCTCTACCAGTAAGGTGATAAACTAAACTATTCCAAGGTTGTATAAATTTAAATCTAGCAAGTGACATTCTATTAAATACATCTGAATCCTCTCTACAAGAATGCATTATAGGATCATGACCCCCTATATCCATAAATTCTTGCTTGTACATCATCCAAGGAGCAAATATACCTTCAGTTATTTTATCTGATTCTTTCTGTTCTTCTACATATTTGTTAAAATCATTTTCTTTAAATTCTTCAGGCCATATTCCAAAATCTAATAATATTTTTTCTCCATTATTTGGATGTAAAGGAGGTTCGATCCTTGTGGCACACACTACAGTTTTTTCTTTTAAATGATTAAATGCCTTTAAATCAGCATCTTTACCTAACATCATATCAGCATGGAATATCATAAAGATATCAGTGGTAGATTTTTCAATGCAGTAATCATAAGCTCTTCCTATACCATATAATTCTTTCCCTAATTCAGGGTTTATATAGTAAGTTAAATTATATTCATCTTTTACTTGTTCTAACCATTCAACTGTACCATCTTCATCCGAATCAACAAATATTATAATATCATGATCATTCCTATAAGCATTGTTTCTGATTGAGGGGATACAAGTTTTTAAATAACGTAAATTTGATTTACTTGGTATACAAAATGTTATTTTATTCATAAATCTTTTTTATTTTTATATAATTGTTCAGCAACTTTAAATTGCCATGGGTAGTCTATATCAAAAGTTTCTAATTCATTCTCTATTACAATGAGTTCTGGTTCAGGAGGAGTTTTTCTATCCATCCAGTATCCCTCGCCTATGATGTCCATTCTAGAAGCATACAAACAGTGGGCAGCTTCATAAGTAACATTCATATACTTTGTATTCATTATCTTTTGACCTTCAGGCCATTCAGATATCATCTTACCATCACTACCCCAGAAGTACTGTTTTTTAGCTATTACTCCAAATCCACCTTCCTTATCTGAGTTGATGAATTTTTTTATAAACTTATCAATTGTTTCTATCTTTAAAAGAGGGTTACATGCAGACAGTAATATAACGTACTTAAATGGAAGCTTATCGTGCCATTCAAAGAATAGAGGAATATCGTTTTCGGCTAAAGACGACTCTAAAGATCTTCTATAGTAGTTAACATTATTCTTTTTAGCTAGCTCTACTAATTCATCTTCATGAACTGATAGGTAAAAATTATCTTGAGGGATATATTTAGAAGTCTTAACCTTATCTATCATTATATCTAACAGAGTAGTACCTGCAAAGGGTTTAATCATCTTCTGTGGTACTCTTTGAGATTGGAGTCGAGCTGTGGTGATGAATAATATATCGTTAACGTCTTTCATACTCATGTTTTAAAATAGAATAAATGTGGGAGTTAATATATTTTCCATCATAGTAATGATGATCTCTTAATACTCCATCAAAAGTAAACCCATTAAAAGTAAAAAAGTCTATCTTCTTATTATCAATTTCATATACTTCAGCATATATTCTATGTAAGTTAAGGTGCTTAAATCCATACTCAAGCATTACCTTTAAAGTTTCTAGGGCGTATTTATCATCAATCCAATCTTTAGCGTAAATAGCTAAATGGATGTCAGCATTTTTAGATACCCAATCAATATAAGTTAGCCCAGTTACACCTATAGGTGTTCTAATCTCATCTTCTACTATAAAAAACTCAAATTTATCACTCGATGTAATATTTTCCAGCCAAGATTTAATATGTCTTTTAGATAATTCTCTATACTCCCTAACATATGGTTGGATATTTTTAGTATTCCTCCATTTCTGAATAAGAGTAGTATCGGATTCTTCTACTGGGCGTAAATGTATAGATTCTGAATTATTTGATATCATAAGGTTTAATATAATCGTCTTTCTTTAATACAGTTAAGACCTCTTTACCCACAACGTCAATATGAATAGGTAAAGCATCTATAGGACATGGTCTAATATACGAAATATCTTCTTGCTTTATAACATCTCCAGGGTTTAAATCTTTATTTAATCTGATAGATCTTCTCTGTAGAATTACAGTTTGCTTTTCATTATCTTCTACTTTCTTAACTCCTATACCTAAAGCTAACTCAAGCTTTCTAGTACTATCCACCATTTCTTTCCAAGTAATAGGATTCATAGAGAAAGGATGGTCAGGGCCTATTCTACTATTATCATCTGTAAAATGCTTCTCAACATATCTTGCTCCTAAAACTACAGCACCTAATACAGTTTCATGCCCTAAGGTATGATCAGATAATCCTAATTCAATGTTAGGATACATTGTTGCATATGTTTTTAACACATTAAGATTAATGTATTTAAAATTTTCTTCTTCAGCCGTATAGTTTGTATTACATTGCATTAATACTATATCGCAATTAAATTTTGATAAAGTATCTATAGCTCTCTGTACTTCATCTATATTAGAAGCACCTGTCGCAATAAGAACCGGCTTGTCTGTAGTAGCTACTTTCTCTAGCATTTGAATCCAAGTAATATCTCCTGAGCCAATCTTATACATAGAAACATATTGATCTAGCTGGTCTACATAATCTAAATCATAAGGAGTAGTAAAAAAATCTATTCCAATTTCATCGCAATATTTCTTTAAAGGAGGAGTCCAATCAAAGGGTACAGAAGCATCTTGGTACACTTCAAATACTGATTTTTTCCATTTGGCTTGATGTGATTGTTGACCTCCTAATCTTTTAAATCCGTTATCACTTACAATAGTTTCGGCTTTAAAATGTTGAAACTTAGCAGCATCAGCTCCAGCCTCCTTAGCTAGTTTACATAAGAGTTTAGCTCTATCTAAATCTCCATCATGATTAGCAGATATGTCTGCTATAAAGTATGTCTTATCTCTCATAATAAATTTATACCTTCGTTTAAACTATAATATTTTAGATCACTACCCACATTAATAGTTAAGTCTAGATTACCATCAACAGATAAAGGACTAATAAGTGACCTATCTAAGCCTCTTTTATCAGCCATCAACTTTAAAAACTCATACTTAGATATAGTTTCATCTGATAGTATACTAACTAACCCTTTAGTGGTAAGTCCATGTTTACTGATAAATTCAGATAATTGATCTACATGAACAGGGTTAAATATAACGTTGTCATAACCGTGTATTTTATTACCCTCTTTTAATTCATTAGTAGCCCATTTAACAAGCCCTCCTTCACCGTATATGTTGACTCTAATAACAACATCTCCTTCTCTTTCTAATGTCCTTTTTTCACCTTCTAACTTAGACTTAAAATATACATTATCATAGTCTCTACCTTGAGCAGAAATATAAATTAACTTGTTACATTTTTTTTGTAGAAGCTTAACAGTATCAGCATGAAGATGATATGCCTGAGGGGAGTATTCTTCACATAAAGGAAGATTAGTAATAGCTGCTGTATGAATAATAACATCATAGAAATTCATAAACTGCATTACATCCCATATTTCCGGATAAGATAAATCTAAATCTTTTCTTCCGTTAGTATAGTCTGCTTTTGATAAATACTTTTTTAAAGCAGTTCCTAACATTCCTGTACCTCCAGTAACTAATACTTTTAACATTTTAAACCCTTATTAATTAATTCAATTAATTCGTTTATATTTTCTTTAACCCACAATTTAGAATTAAAATGGGGACCTTTATATTTATCCCAATTTTGATATGATTTATTAGTATATTGAGGTCTGATTTGTAAAAGATTTATATTGGGTACTTGATATGTAAAAGGTAGTTCTGTTTCTGCTAACATATCTTCATGCAATTTTTCTCCTGGTCTTAATCCTATAACTTTAGTAGTTGCTTTTTTATTTGTAATATATTCTAGGGCTTTAATACAAATAGGTAAAGTATAAGAATTAATTTGAGGAACAAATACTTCCCCCCCTGTAGCATTTTCTAATGCCCCTAATACTGTATCTACTGCATCATCTAAAGTAAATAAAAAACGAGTCATTTCTTCAGATGTTACTCTTATAGTTTTGTTTTGTTTAATCCAATCTATAAATAGTGGAACAAATGAACCCCGTGATGCAATTACATTTCCATATCTTACAGATGAAAAGATTGTACTAGTAGAATAATAATCATAATTTGTAAAAATTCTCTCAGCAATAAATTTACTAGACCCATAAACATTTACAGGTTGACATGCCTTATCTGTAGAAACAAGAATACATTTTTTAACATTATTTTTTAATGAAGCTTTTGCTACATTTTCAGACCCATCAATATTAGTTTTAACACACTCATCAGGGTGAAATTCCATATCATCGATTCTTTTTAGAGCAGCAGTATGAATTACATAGTCAGGAGAATGACGTTGGAATGTTACATCTAATTTGTTGTAATCTCTAATGTCTCCTATTACCCTAATAATATCAGGATTATTACCAAACAATAAAGCTTGTTTACCCTCATCTCGACTATAGACAATAATTTTATTATTGATTTTTAACTTTTTAATAAGAGCCTTACCTAAAGATCCCGTTCCCCCTGTAATTAATATGGTTTTATTTTTCATAATTTAGTATGTAATCAATTATACGCTTTGATGCCTGTTTATCATTAAATTCATCATATAGTTTTAATATATCTTCTCTATAAGATACTAAATCTTTTAGGCTTTTCCAAACTTTTTGATTATTTTCTAATTTAGGTAATATTTTTTCTTTTAAAGTTAAATTTTTAAATTCTTCTATATTAATGTTAAATGACCTTAACCATAAATCTAATAATTCTTCATGACCCCCAGAATTATTTAATATATCAAAATTAGACTCTAAGTTTTCATGTGAACCTATTTCTTTTGAATATTCATAAATTTCTTTTTTTAAATAAAAAGAAGAATACATTACTGAACTAAGACACCCCACATGAATATCACATAAATTGTACATTCCCCAAATATGTGTTTCTTCTAAAATGGGTATTACTCCTTCCATAAAAAACTTAGGAAAGTAATCTTTATGGAATAAGGGATCAAAAGGTTCCCCAGGATATGGTTTAATAAAGTATTGATATCCAGGATGATTATTTTTAAATTCTTTAAACTTTTCAAATAATTTATGTCTATATTTATTTTGGAGGGTAAAAAATAGGACTTGTTTTTTATTAGGATCAATTTTGTAATAATCTTTTAAATGTTGAAGATCTTGCTTTTTAACATCTAAATTAACATCATGTTTTGGGTTACCTACCACTACTGTATTTCCCTTAAAACCTAATATTTTACGTTGAGATTTAATAAAATTACTATGGTCAAAAAATACATCTATTTCATTTATAAAACGATTTTTAGATTCGGATTCTAAAAAACCCGTAATACTATTAATCATAGCTGAATTGGGTTCAACTAAACCTATTTTAGAATTAAATTTATGTTTAAATTCTCTAATTATAGACGTTTCAGGGTCCCACCTTTCTCTACTTACAATTAACCAATCTGGTTTAAAGGGTAAATTAACTCCTAAAGTTTCTGAAAAAGTAGGATTTGTTTCATTACAATTAGTTAATATTTGAAACCTATTTTTATGATAAGTAGGATGTTTTAATTTTGTATCCTGACAAATCATAGCAAATATATTTAAATTATTATTTGATGCTACTGTTATAATATTATTTAAATAACTTAAATGTTTTGCGTCTGCTGCAAATATTACTATGTTTATTTTAGATTGTTTCATTTAAAATTTCCACTATTTTTTTCATCAATTTTATAATCATAACCAAAATTAGAACGGGGTAAATCTTTGCCTTGTTTATAATAATTTACAATAACATGCCTATCTCCACTAGAAGAAATATTAGTCCCACAATGAATCCCCCAAGTATCAAATAAAATTACATCACCTTTATTTCCAATTACTTTTACCCAATTATTAATTCTTTCTTGACCTAATTCTTCTAATGAAAAATTAGTGGGATGAGTAGATTTATTTTCAGGTTTGTTAAGATATTTAGGCCCTGGGTTTCCTTTTTGTTTTAATTCTCTTAAAGTTTTATCTTTATGAGTTTCTAGAATATAAGAAGTAGGACCATCATCTAATGTAACATTATCTAAATATAAAAATGCTTTGAAAGTGTTTGTTTTAAAAGAATCAAGATGAGGTCCCCTAGTTAAATCATTAGGAATATTATTTCTATCATATATTTGAACATGGACTGAGTAAGGAGATTCTTCTTTACTCATATAAGATTCACATATAGATTGGATAAATTTATCATTTTTGAAATCTGCCATTTCATTACTGAAGCAGTCAACATGATATACTCTTTTATCTTGTCCTCTACCTTTGGGGTGAATATTCTTACCATCAAATCTTCTATAAGACCCATCTTCAAAATCTACATCTTCTTTAACCTCAACTCTTTCAATGCACTTTTCCTTTGTAGTGTCACAAATTTTATCTGTTACATAATTAGGTAATATACACATTCCATATTTTTGTAATATACTTAATATATCTTTTTTATTATGGTTAATACAAGTAATTTTTTTTAAAAGTTGATTATTATTATCTATATTCATATGTTTACCCATTTTTTTAATTGTTCATAAATGCTATTAGGGTGGAAGTCTCCATTTTTATCTACACCATTACTACTCCATACATCATTCCATAAATGGATAGAATAAGTATCAGGTGTAATTTGGAATGTAGGATTAGGATTAAAAAATTCATTAGCTTCCCACCAATTAACGGGCATAAAAATTTTATAATCTTTAATATATTTTTGGAGATTATATTTTTTGATAGTATTTCTAACTAAAGAAGGACCTATATCTCCCCATCTAATATTATTTTTATTTTCAAACGAATCACAATATTCTACACAATATTTTACAGCATCACAATCTTTAGGAAATTTTTGTATTCCTGAAGTTGCTTCTTGCTCTCCCCTATGTGTGTTTTCTGATGCGAATACATAGGGGTCTTTAAAATCAAATGGACGTATACAAACTATATCAGTATCAACCCAATACCCCCCAGTTTCTTGCATCATTTTAAATCTAAAATAATCTGAAAATGCCCCTAAGGAACCAGGCCTACCATTACTACCAGGAGCATAAAAAATATCTTTTTCGGGTACTATTTTATTAGCATCTTCAAGAATTACTCCTTCTGGTATGTTTTCTATATCATTATAAACATGTAAATGGTATGGGTGACCATTTAATATAAAAGACTTAATTGAAAGAATTTCTAAATTAGATAATTTATCTCCAACCCATAAACTTCCTATTTTTTCTAAATTATTTTTCATTTATAATGTATTATAATATTCGTTTTGTTTTTCTTGTCTCTCAATACCTTTAGGATGATAAAGGGCGAAGCCTTCTTCCATAGGTAGTGTAGCGTATTGATTAAATCCGTCTAAACGTTCGTGAACTTTATTTATCCATTTAATTTTATCTGAGTTCCTATATATTCTCCACTGATAGTCAGGCCAATTAACCCAATTTTTTTCATTAACACTCCATCTCCATTTAGCAATATGATCTTGAGTTAAACCTTCTACTGTATTTACTCTCGGTACTAATATTACATCGACATCTTTATTCATCTCAAGTAAAAATGGAAGAGTATCTAGTAATTCTTTATTAGGATACTCATCAGCATCAATTTGGAATATAAAATCTCCTGTACATAAGCTTGAAAGGTAATTTTTCCAATCAGCAAAATGACCCTTAAAAGTTTTAGGGTATGCTTTAATTAAGTCTTGACTTTGAAGTCCAACTAAATAATCCCATACTTCTGCTGTGCCTGCTTTTTTATCAAATAATACTGCTATTTCATCTTCTTCTTTAATATTTCCTAAAAGAAACGAAAGTAACCTTTGAATTTCTTCATATTCATTACAAACTGTTATTGCATAACTTATTTTCATAAACTATTTATATAAATATTTAATCTATCTTTAGGCTCCCAACCTAATCTTTCTACTGTATCATTATTTTCTCTAAGAGTAACTCTATAATTACCAAGTTGTTCGGGGATAAATTTTGCTTCGATATGTGGGTACCTTTCTAAAAACATTTTATATAACTCATTTACTGAATAGTTTATTCCTGTTCCCAATTCCCATGCATCTTTATTTTTTTCGTTAGACATACCAACTTTATATAAAGCATCTACAATATCAATTACATGAGTAAAATCTCTTCTTTGTTCTCCATCTCCTACTATTGTAATTTTCCTTCCATCTCTAACTTGTCTTCTAAATATACCAACTACAGCAGCCCAATCTCCTTCAACTACTTCACCAGGACCATATACATTATAAAACCTACAAATCTCTGCGTCAACATTATAAGTTTTTTTATATAATTTAAAAACCTCTTCACCTAAGTATTTATACATAGCATATGGTGATATAGTTGGATCATGATGTTTAGATGAGGAACCAGCATAAACAATTTTAACATTATTGTATTTGGCCCACTCTGCAACAGCTTCACAACCTCTTACATTCACTCTAAAAGTTTCTTTTGGGTTTTCAAATGAGGGTTGAATTCTACTTAATGCCGCTAAATGATATACTAAATCAAAGTCTTTTCCTTCAATATTTTCAATGGTTTCAATATCGGCATTTATATAATTGCACCCCAATTGATGGTTACTTTTAAATCCACTATCATAATTATCCAAAGAATGAACTTCATGTTCTTCTAGTAATAATCTTTTTATTAAATTAGAGCCAATAAATCCTGCTCCTCCTGTTACTAGTATTTTCATATTATTTTTATATTATTCTGGTAAAACCCCTATATATGAAAGAGCGTCTATATAATCACGTTCTTTAAATGATTTTATTGTTGACATATCCATCTTATGTGTTTGACCTTTTACTTTGACTTTATCATTTTCTCCCAAAGGTATAGCTTTTACAGCAGACCAAGCCCATTCTTTTGCGTTAGTCCCTCCAGCAAACACCATTCCTTTATCTTGTATATTAATTGTATTTGGGATCCAAATTAATTTTGTTTCAGGGTCTTCCCAAGCTATGTCTTTATATATTTCAGGTAAAGTACTAATTTGTTCATTATAAAATTCTGAATCTTTTTTCATTAATGTGTTAGTCCAAAACCCACAGGATAAACTAAGAAAATTAGTTATATCCTTATTTATTTCGGTTTTATAACAAAGATCTCCTCCTGATTTAGGACAATCTATTATTGTATCTGAGTTCATTTAATTTATTTTTTTAAGTTTTGGTAGGTCTAATTTTATTTGTGTAGGTAATTCAGGGATATTTTTATCTAAAATATTTCCTACTAAATCTTTCATTTTACCCCAGCTAAAATTAGTTTTAACATAATGTCTTTGTTTTTTAGATCTTTTTAAGTATTGTTTATAATTTTTATAAACTTGTTTTAAAGCACTAATACCTTGCTTTTGATTTACTTGAAACCATTGTGATTCCTTAATTAACCAATTATTAGCCGCTGATGGGTGTACATTTTCTAAAACCCCAGATAGTAGCACGTTATATTCAGAGTGTAAAAAGTCAATATGACCACTCCATCCTGATGCGATTATTGGTTTTCCAGTTAATCCAAATTCTAATAAAGGACGACCAAATCCTTCTCCTTTAGTAAAACTAACCATTGCTTTAATTTTAGAATGGTTATATAATTCATTTATTTCTGAGTCATCAAATTCACCGTTTAATAAATAAATGTTAGGTAATCTAGCATCCCCATAACTATCTCTTATAGCTTTAATTTTATCTAAAATAGCATCTCTACTTAAATAAGAAGCAACCCCAGTAGATGCCTTAAGTATAAGGGCTGGTTTTTTACCTACTTTATGCCTAAAAGCATCATAAAAAGACTTAACTAATACTCCTACATTCTTTCTATCATGCCCAAACTCACCTTGCATCCAATGACCAACAAATAAATAACAAAATTCTTCTTTAATATCTTTTAAGCTAATGCTTTTTATTTCTGATTGTTTAATTGGTTTATATGTTGTTAGATCTGCTCCTTCAAATACAACTTCAATAGGTTTATTTAATTTTACTTGTTTTATTACTTGTCCTGTTCTTTTATCTTGTTGGTCATAAACCATCTTTTCAAATGTATTTTTAGCAAATTTAGAAGAGACCCAATTTATATCCATTCTATTTAACCCTTCAACCCATTCAGGTTTACAAGCAGTAGATTCAATCCCCGCTGTTATACCAATATTATATTTTCCTACAGGCATAAATTCATTTGGGATAGTAATTTGAGCCCATATTTCAGGTTTAAATTGTTGCCAATTTTGGGGAGCAGTATATTTTAATAAAAATTCCCATTCAGGATGATCTTTGCAAAAACCCCATGAAGTTTCTCCCCATTTTTGAGGTAAAAGTTGAACTTCATATTTATCTAATTCTATTATAGCTTTAACTATATCACGACTGCGTGCTCCATAACCTGAGTAAGTGTCAAATGGGCAACTTATTACAAAACGTTGTTTACTCATTAATATATAATTTTATGATTTAAAAATTTACCTTTATAATTATTAGTATTGATTACTTCGTATTTTTCTCTTGGTTTCCAAGTATTAAATAATGTATCTAAAGCTTCAATAACTCTTTCTGCTTGATGTTGGGAATTAAATCCTGCTTCTTTACTTAAAGCCCATTCTCTTCCTTTTAATCCTTTTCGTTTTAATTCTTTTCTTCCTAAATTATAACATTCTTTTATTCTTTCCATAGCATCTTCCCACTTACATCTATCATCATAGATATAAGGTGTTGGAGGAGAACCTTGAATAGATCTTGAGGTTGGATAAACGGGAAAGGCCCATTCACCATGTTCTTTATAAGTCCCTCTATGATTAGAAGGTATATCAGCACTTGGGGTAAACCATTCTCCATTTTCATCTACAAATCTCATTTGATCTTGCATCCCACCTGTTACATTAGCTATAATTGGGGTACCAGCTAACATTGCTTCAGTATTTGCTAATCCCCAACCCTCATTAGAAGTAAGTAAAATATGAGCATCTGCCATATTGTATAACCAATTTAATTGTTGTTCTGATAATCTTTGGTCAATAAAAATTACATTATTTTTATAATTTTCATCAAAAAGATATTCTTTTACTTTGGGTAAATCAGTTCCAGCATCTGTTACTTTTTCTGTTTTCAGAATCATATAACATTCTTTAGCTTCTTCTTTAGGTAAAGAGTCTAAAAACCCTCTAAAAGCCATCATTGCGTCTGGGATTTGTTTACGTCTGATGTTTCTTGAGTTGAAAAATAAAGTAAATTTGGGATTTTTAACCCCAAATAAAGATGATTTAAAATTAGTATAATCTAAATCATTATCTTCAATAGGAAAGAAATTAGTAATATCTTTCCCATGGGGTACATATCTAAATATTTTATTCTTTTCATATCCTTTTAATACTAATTTGTTAATATTAACAGTTTGTTTAGATATACCCATCAATAAATCACATGCTTCATAGTAAGGCCTATTATACATTGGAGCTGGGTAGTCGTCCCAAATATTTAAATAAGAAATAGGAATATTTTTTCTAATTTCTTGTTCCATGTTCCAAATATTCATAAAATACCTTGGATCCGTAAATAAAAATAAAGCATCTGGTTTTTCTACTTTTATTATTTCTCTTATTATTTGAGTACTTCCATAACCATCTGCAGGATATAAAGTTATAGATGAATCACTTAACCCTGTTAATTCATTAGTGCTTTCAGATAAATCTAATTTTTTACCTTTTTCTGGGTGGTTAATAGACCCAGCTATTTGACACCAATTAAAATGGTGAGCTGTATGAGTAACTATTTCTTTGGCAACTGTTGCTACTCCTGAATGTACTCTAATGTCATCACATATTAGAAGTATTTTTTTCCTTTTATCCTTAGGGATATATTTAAAGTCTTTATTCATTGTCCTTTAATTCGAGATTAATTTGATTAGTAATTTGTTTACGAAAATCTTCATCTGTAAGATACAAAAATAGAGCCCGGTCGGCAAGTTTTTGAAAAGAAAATTTACGTTTTACACATTCAATCTTAAAATTCTCGAATAAATCGCTTTTGACTTTGACACTCGTTAGTGTCATTGGTTTTTTATTTGTCATAGTCTTTATTATTTAAAACATTTATTATACATATATAAGTATTATTCAAAATGCGCTTTTGCCCCACATAATTCTTTATCTTCTCCATAAGGACAAAACGTACAATTCCATTTAGAGGGTGATTTTGGATAATCTATTTCTTTAATTTTTCCATTTGAACTAAAGCATTCTGCTATGAAATCTTTTACAGCATTACTAGCTCTATTTATTTTTATTTTACCACTAGGTGGTACAAATTGTTGTACTCTATACGCTTGGTGGGGTGACATTATTTTTTCATCATCCCAATCTAGTACTTTTCTTTTTACAATTAAAAATTCAATTTCAATCTTATCTAAAGGTATTCCATATTGTTCAGAGAAAAATTTCTTATATAATATTAGTTGAAAATGTTTATCTTCATTCTTTTTATCATACGAATTCCAACCTTTAGTACTTGTTTTAATATCGATTATTTTAAATGTATCTGTTGTTTCACAATATGTTACAACATCTAAATACCCCATATATAATACGTTATTTAACATTTTATTTGGCGCAATTACAATAGGTATTTCACAACCAACTAAATATGTACCTTTTTTACTAAAATATCTACTACGTTTTTTCTTAAACCACTCTAAAATAGCTACTCCATCCTCAAAAAATTCTCTCATTTCTTCAGCTGAAGAAAAATGTTCATTGTTATTAGACTTATATTGGGATTGGTACTCAGATATAAATTTATCTTGAAAATACTCTTCCATATTTATTTCTCTATCCGCAGCTGCTGCTGATTTTTCATACATAACATCTAAATAATGTTGC
>Ga0181369_1000203_pt1 | contig 17090 bp, 21 predicted proteins | sample LowvirmetaG_8_FD_130088 | JGI IMG/M metagenome (GOLD analysis project Ga0181369, IMG submission 130088) | Marine viral communities from the Subarctic Pacific Ocean - Lowphox_04 viral metaG | ecosystem: Environmental > Aquatic > Marine > Oceanic | place: Subarctic Pacific Ocean | collected... | reverse complement strand
TATTACCAACTATTGTTCTATTACTATCAAGATTTAATGCCCCAAAATCACCTCTTTGCCAACCTCTTGAATCCACACCTAAAAGTTGGCCCGATCCACTAAATCCTATTTTTCCATCTATTTTATTCGCGGCAAATAAAGATCCTGTTGTATTAGTTCCGCTTCCAGTAAAATTCATCTGTACTGACCACCAATCTTCATTAAAGAAAGGTAAATATATATCTATAGACTGATTAGAAAATCCTAAATCAGGGTAAAACTTTAATGTACCCCAAGTATCATATGGATCTGGTATGGCACCTGAGTAGGAACCAGTTACAAAACCTGCACCATTGTATTCTAATACAACAGCGGATCCTATTTGGGTAAAATCATTTCCATTGTTATCATTAATCCATAAAAGTTGTTTTTCTCTAATATCACTACTAGCAACATTATCTACAGCGGGTGGAATACCATGTGATTTAAATCTGAATTGAACAGTATTTAAACCATTCTCTGTAACAATGATTTGATTTGGGTTCCAAAATTTTTTGTTAGCCAAAATTGAAGATGATATAAAATTATCTGAAGATACCCCTGTATCAAATGCATAGTTAAATACATTTTGTTTTAAATCATAATCTTGAGATTCATTTCTATCTTTACCTCCAAATTCACTTATTCTTAATATTGTATCAGGTATCCCATAAGCTGTAATTAATGCTCTTATACCTGCTATTGTACCCTTAGTTTTAAGTAAATATGGTATATTATGGTATATTCGTTTATATACTTGCTTTTGAACATTATTTAATGGTACTACATCACTCGAAGCAGATATCTCATCATTTACGTACTCGAACCCAGAAGGTGTTGGGAAACTACCCGTCATTTCGGGGAATGGGAATGCACTTCCTGAGGGTGTTAATCCTAAAAATGCTGTAAATAGATCGTTTGTATTAAAATTGCTAGCATATAATTTTACACCAAAATCTCTAATTGCATCTGCTACTAAATCTTTAGCTATACCATATTCTAAACGGTTATCAGCATCGAATTTATTTGATATATCTTTTGTATAAACCCAAACATTATCATAGTATTGAGCAACCATATCAACAAATAATTCATATCCTTCATTTGCGGGGTCATCTCTTAAATATTCTGGAATAGACCAGTATAACCAATTTCTATTATCTTGATCATAGTTTGAAGCTGATAATGCTTGTCCTCCATAATATGGATCTCCAACTGTTGCATTACCAATCCAAGTTAAAGCTTCTGTACTACCTGTAGGAGCTAGTTGGTAGGGAGGAAATTGGTTTGTTTTAGGGTAAGAATATTGTGATCCACTATTAAAATATAAAAATGATTCATAACCATCAAAATTTTTTATAATGTTATCAATTTGATTAGTAAGTAAAGCTTTACTCTCTATATAAGAAAGTGTAGTAGATGTAGGTGATGTTGTAGTAAAAACTTGAGATAATTGATTACTAGCGGATTCGATTAATCCTACTTTATAATAAAAATTTTCTAAACGTATTTTAGCAGAACTAAAATGAATAAAATTAGCATAATTTTCATAATTAATATTAATATCAATTTCTTTTTGATTTAAAAGATTTTGAATTTGATTAATTGAACTTGTTACATCTGATTGTAGTAATGTACTAAATGAGAATGCTTCGCCCCCTGTTGATGTTTCTTGTATTATATTAAGATTATAATTAGGACCCGCTATATAAGTAAAATCATCTTCTATAATGGGTTCAAAAGGAAAATCTAATTCATATGCTTGGGGATCTGATAGTTCTTCTACTACCCATAGTTCGTCCTTTACGTTAAAATTGGATGGTAAAGGTTCATATAATTTAATTAAAACAGTGGGGTCAATCCCCTCTTCTGTTTCTAACTTTATATTATTAGCTATTACTGTTTGATTATTACCAAAGTTTAAGTAAAAGTCAACAAAATAATCAGCTGTTTCTCTATATTGTATAAATAAATTTGAGGAAGAAATTATTAAATTATTAGATATAATATTACTATCTAACCTAATTTCTGTTCTATCAGATGAAATATCAGAAATAAAATATTTTTCGGATATATTAGATGCTAACCTTTTTCTATAAAAAGTATATAAAATATTATATGTACCTATATCAAAACCAGAATTTGTTAAATCTTTTTGTGGGTTTAAAAGTACATCCCCATTTCTTATATCATAATCTAATAAAGGAATTGTAGAACCTGGATATATTAAATTTTGGTTTTGATCATAAACATAGTATTCAATATAATCAGTACTAGCAGAAAAAACTGTATCTAATTGTGATTGTACAATTAATTGAGAATCCGAATCTGAATATGTTTGGTATTCAAATGTATTTGGATCTAATTGTTGTATTGTTACATTTTCGTTCATAAATTATATTTAATATCCTCCTCCACTGCCACCACTAGAACCTGCAGATATAATACCAGAAACAGTTCCTCCTGATGTTCCTCCACCTCCTGATGTTCCTCCGGAGGAAGGAGTATTTTGCGATGTTTTAGTGTCTTGTGATAATCTTGTATTTGTTATTATAACTTTTTCATTAGCTGCTTGAAGTTCTCTTTCAAATACTTCTAAAGCTTCATTTGTTTGTTCACTTTCAGATGGTTCTGCTGCTATTCTTATATTATCCATTTGTGCTGATAGTAGGTCACTTCTTAATTGTGCTATTTCTGCTTGGAGTGCTTCAATCTCTTCATTTCTTTCTTCGTAATTTATATATTGACCACTTGTTTTAACTAAGTATTCATGTGAATTAGTTTCACCTAGGGCGGGTATATCATAAAAAAGAGAATTATACAATCCAAAGAATTCTTCAACAGTTGGTTGAAGTTGTTGATCTTCAGTAATAGAAGTAACACCTAATTCACTAAAACTTGTATTTATAGTTTTAATGTATTCAGCTTTATCAAAAACATCTTTAATTAAGTCTAATCTTTCTTCTGCCATTATCTATTAATAACTTTGAAATAATAATTATCATCTTTTACTATAGTACTACCACTAATAGTAGTTTGTATTAAAATTTTATAATATCTTTCTGGTTGTAACCCATTCATGTAAATATCAAAGTAATTACTTTGACTATCACAACTTATTTTTGTAAACTCAGGATCAAAATCTATTAATGTTTCATTAGTATCTAAATCTTTAACTGAGTACATTGAACTACTATTTAAATAGTGGTTTTGGGTATCTATAGATGAAGTTAAAAACCTTCTTACTGGGTAATCTGGCCTAACATTAAGTCTAAACCTATTTATACTTTCACTATAAAATATTCCTGGGTTGCTATCCAACGCTACAAATAGATCTGTTGTTTGGATTGGGGGTAATGAGCCAGTTTCAAATGATGAATCATCCCATTTTATTTCTAATTGTGGAGGATAAATAGTATTTGTGTCTACTGAGTAGAATTGCATTATGGGTTGGATTGCATCTGCAGTTGAAAATTCAATTGCATCTTCCCATTTTACTAAAAATCCATTATTTTCTATATTAGTATATCCTCCTATTGATTTTGAACTAGAATACCATACTTTAACTATATCAGTAACGGGTGCATTAAGGTCTTTTTGTGATCTTAAAGTAAAAGATTGAGAAACATAAAGATTTGTATTATATGGATCAGATGAACCTGTAAACCAATTTCCACCACCACTATTATTACTTCCAGAAAAGGAAGCTGTAGCATAAGGACTAAAATTATTTATAAGCCAAGTAGTACCCCCTGATCCAGAAAATGTTCTTGATCTCCAACTTACTCCATTAGATGTAAAGGGTTGGTCTAAATAAGTACCTGAACCATTATTCCATGATCCTGATACGGGGTATATTTCTAGTTCAGTATCAAAAATAACACCTTGGGCATTAGCTATAAAACATTTTAAACTACTAGAAAATTGAGTTCCCCCTACCTTATTATCTATTACCTCTTCAATTTCATTTTGGTCAAATTCAATTAAATATCTAAATACCTGTGGTACGGGGTTTATATTTACATTTAAATTACCTACTTCAATCATGGCATCAATACCTGTATTCATGTAAGGGTAAAATGAATATATTGATGCATCTTGTAAAGGAAAAAGTTTATATACTGCCATAATTTATTTTTTAATAACCAGTGGATGATCCTCCTCCACTAGTGCTAAATGTTCCTGTTCCTAACGAAACTACTCTACCTTTAATATCTGTATTTGGGTATTTTACTTCAAATATACTTGGGTCTAAAGATGGATAAATAATACCACTTTGAGTGGCTCCCTTTATATCATAAGCAAATTGTGAATATCCACTATTTGTACCCGCTTTATTTGTAATACTTATATTTTGCACAGTTTGAACACCAGGTATATTATCTAATAATACTGTTATCTCTCTTAGTATAATAGGTTGGTTAATCTGCCACTTACTAACCTCAAAATATGTTTGTAATGCTGTTATACATCTAGTTAGTACTTCACTATTGTTAAAATTAGGTAATGTAATTATTTCAAAATCTACACAAATATTAATAATAAAGGCATCTTTAACATTAACAGTATCACCTATCATTCTTGATTGGTTTAAATATGTAATTAAATTACTTTTAATAGTATTAGATGTTGTTACCAAATTACCATTTGTATTATAAGCTAACACATATAAATCTAAAATAGTGTCCGGGTCTTTTGTGCTTGGTTTTGTTGTATATGCCTTAGATAGATCACCAAACTTAGGAGGCATACTTAAAGCTCTAATTAAATAATCATCAGCCGTAACGTTTCTTTGTTGTGTATTAAAATTAGATAATGAATTTTGTCTTATTTCTTCTATAGTGTCTCCATCCCCACCACCACTTGCGGCTATAGGATTATTTACAGCTAGAGAATTAAATATAAATTGTGCTATAGATGTATTACTTAAATTTGAATTTTTAAATAAAGTATTACCAGTATTTAATTGGGTTACTTGGTTAGCATTAACATTATCTCTAGTTCCTCCACCTGTTATATATCTAACGGTTAAAGTAGTATTACTTGGAGCTGTTCCATAAGTATTTGTAAAAACAAAATTTGTTGGTGAGTAAGCGGCCGTTAACTTGCTTTGACCAAATGGTAATCCAATTCCTACATTATCAGGATTAGGAACTATTTGTTCATCAATTTGTAATGCATTTCCTGCACCAAATTGGATTTGTAATGTTGTTTCATTTAAATATCTTGTAACAAACCTATTATTTGTTGATTTTGTTCTTAATATATAAGGAGCATCTCCATCCTGATATGTGTTAGGGTCATTAGTATTTGTATTTTTAATACTATCATACACTAAATCTTGACCCAAATAATCTACTTCATAATATTGATTGCCATCGGAATCAAATATATCAAGGATACCACCTATATTATTAGAATTAATTTCTAAAGTTGGGAATTGTTGATAAGCACCTAAAGTAAAATCTTGTGTTACAATAGTACCAGATGATGCTTTTCTTGTTTTCTTTAATAAGTAATAAGTAGGTTCTCCACCTGCTACTTGGGCTATTGATATTTCAGTGGGGTCACTTGAAGATGAAATTGAAAAATCTATTATATCTTCTATTATAAAACTAGTACCCGTTTGAGTATTTGAAATTGTATTTGCACCTATTATTAAAGCATAATTAAAATCAGGTACTAATGTTACCCCTTCTACTTTAGATGGAACCTGTTGGTAAAAATCTAAATCTACAGTTGCTAAACCCGTTGCCTTTGGTTTATAACTAAACATATAGGCAAGATCATACAAATTATCAAATTGTCTTGCATATTGTAGATAAGTTTCTTGAATTTGATTATCTAAATAAAATGATAAAACATCACTTACATATGCTGATTGTTCTATAAACATCATACCAGGAGATGATGGGCTAAAATCTGTATAAGTGTTAGGAAAATATGTTTGTGAGAAATTAATAAGTTGAGCTCTAATATCATTAAAGTCCTTATTAATATATGTTATATCTTTATTTAACAATGCCATTATCGAAAGTTTAATTCTAAAGTATCATTTATACCTGTATTAGGAATACTATATACTATATTTATTTGTATTGTATTTTCATTAACACTTCTTAAGACTTCTACCTCTTCAACTTGAATATTTGGAAAATTATCATTTAATTTAGTTTGGATATCTTCCTTTATAAAATCTAAATTCCCAGTTTCTATTTGGGTAAATATATATCTTCTTAAACCAGCACCAAAAAGTGGGTTTTCTATTCTTTCTCCTGGGTTTGTTAAAAAATAGTTAATTAAATTATTTTTAATTGCATCTTTAGTTTGATAATTAGGTTGGAACACCCCAGGTGCACTAAAAGGTAAATTAACACCAATAGCAACTCTAGGTCGTAAATCATTAGGATATACTCTTCTTGCTCCAAATGCCATAGCTATTATCCTTTACTATTCATTAAACCCATTATTTGATCCATACTAACGTTTCCTTGTGGTAAGCTACCATTTGGAGATGTTGTATCTACAGGACCACTCATTTGTAAAGGTACATCTGCTGATGTAGCACTTAATGTGCCATTAGCTCCAGGCATCATTCCCCCTAACACATTTTGTATATTTTCCTTCATTGCTATTCTTTTATCTTCAGGTAAAGGTTGGTGTTTTACTTGTTGAGTAGGTTGAATAACTTCTTGTACTTGTTGTTTAGGAGCACGAACTGCTTCTATTAGAATGTCTTTCATCTCCTCTTGTATTGCCTCTTTTACGGCCTCTTTTACAATAGTTTTTAATTGACTTAATTTCATGTTATATTGATTTATTATAAATATTAAACTAGTTAGCTTTTAAATTGTTTTGTTGTATATAAAATACAAGTTCATCTATTAAAATTTGATCTGATGAACTAAATGAAGGTTCTCCCTTTAATAATGTTATTCCTCTAGAATCCTTAGCAACAGCAAATCTACGTTTTAATGTTCCTACAGGGTTTTTATTATCAGTTTCCACACTAAAATTAAAACCATTTACATTGCCTATTATAGGATTTCCATCTTCAGCCTCTTCTTCGGCTAAATCAAGTAATTCTTGGTTAATAGCTTCTAACTCTAAGTCTGTTACTCCATTTTCTTCGGCGCATTCTTGAGCCATTTTATCAATAGATTTTAATATTAATATTACAGTTGTAACTCCTGCTATTAAAAATATTAATGAAACTAAAGTAGCTCTACTTGTTCCCTTGTTTGCATCCTCTAGTTTTTCTAATTCATCATTTATATGTTGTAATTTAGCTGTAAATGAATAAGGTTGAGCAAATATCAAACCCCCAAAATCTTTAGCGGGGAAAACTCCTATTGCTTGTGGGGCGGGTATTGCATCCATTGCTAATCTTACTCCTCTTAAAACATTAGCTAGGGCAGAAAAAGCTAAAGCTAAAGCTGTGTTGATAGTTATTGCTCTAAATAATTGGTTTAATTGTCTAACAACTCTATTTCTAGTTCTAATAACATTTGATAAAGCTTCAGGGGTGGGACAAGTTTTTCTATTTGCTTGTGTTAATTTAGAAATGCCAAAAGCTAATAATAAACTAATTGCTAAAGGTATTAATTTTGTTTTAATGTTATCTACTAACTTACCAATACTAAATTTTTTGGCATAGATAAGTTTATCTAAAAGATCCATTGCTAAAGCAGCAACCCCAGCTTGAGCCAAATCAATACCATCGTTAAACTTTTGGGAGATTTCTTCTGCTGCTTCACTTAAATTAATTAAACTAGTTAATGATAAGTTTGTTTTTATTGTTTTATCACCATTTATAATAGCTTGTGTTCCAGGAATATATCCACTTTTAGAATAAAGTAAACCAAAAACAAGTGGGGTTTTTTGGTTTTCGGGTATAATAGGAATTTTAACTTTAATTGAAAAGTTTCCTTGTTTATCCGTTCTAGCAGTTTGCCCTGGAATAGGAATAAATACCAAATCATTTAAATCAACTGATGCCTTATTTGGGATTAATTCTTCACTAACATTTAAGGGATTATCTACACTAGCTTCTTCTTTTATAAAATCCTGATTAACTCCTAATGTTATTTTAGCTCCTTGTAAAGGGGTATTTGTATTTTTATCCTGTAGTCTGCCTGTAACAGTATAAGTTTGTAATGTTGGTATTTGACTTTTTAGTTTAGTTTTTAAAAGTGATATTTCTGCTCTTACTTTTTGCTCAGAATTTACTTTGGTTATGTTAGCTTCATCTAAACGTTCTTGTAATCTTTCTTTAGCACTTAATCTTTTTTGTCTTCTTTTTTCTCTTTTTTGTTCTCGAGTTAAATTAGAACCCAAAGATAAATTAATATTATCTAAAGATGATTCTTCTAAAGTGGATAAATCAATATTAAATTTAGAAGAAAGGTCTTGTATTCTATTAGTTATATCTAAAATGTTTAAGGATTCTCCTAATAATGATTTACCACTATCAGTTTCTAAAAATTTATTCGCTAATTGTAAAAGTGCTTCTTCTCCCATTATATAGATTTTACAATTTTAGACTTATAATTTTTAATGTTATTTAACATTTTAGAAGCTTGAGTTTTTAAAGAACCAGCAGGACCACTACTAACATATATTTTAGGTTCTGTTGATAATGTTTGACCTAAAGTTTGTAATTTCCTTAATAAATCAGCAAGATCATCTAAAAAAGTATCTCCTAGTACAACTGATTCACTAGCCGTAGAATCTCCTAATCTAATATTATTTTTTGAAGATTGTAAAACAACATCTCCTTCTTGAGAATATATACCCGTTGTATTTATTGAGGTTAATGATATAGTACTTTGGGAATTTAATATTATACTATCAGTCCTAGTATTAAATACTAATCTATCTGAATTAAGTATTACTTGACTACCTTGATAAGACCCCACAGATTCTGGTTGGTTATTACTGATAGATGGGTTATTAGTTATAGAAGAGGATAGGGGTATTGCCTGATTTGAGGTTAAATAAATTGAAGATAAATCTTTATTTATATCTTCAATAATAGGTAAATACCCTTCTTCACTAGCATCTTCAGGTTGACCATTTCTTATTATTGTGATAGGATTACCATCCTCTCCTATATTAGACCAGTTATTACCATATAAAATACTATCAGTTTTTGCAGTACTGCCTAGTCTAATACTATTACCCCATCTACCTTCTGTAATAATATCCCCAGCGAAAGCTAATAGAGGGTGAATATTTGATCTTTCAATAAAAGTACCTCCTACTAGAGGGGAATTATAAGCATACTCTACTTCTTCATTTGATGTTTTTCTAGTTTGCCCTTGTTCTATTGCTTGATAACTTTTTTGTTGTGAAGGTTGTGATGATGGGTAACTATTTAAATTAGGGTAGGCATTTAAATGGGGAGTATTCCAAATAGCAATAGGATTAATATAAAAATATTTTTTAGTATTACTACCTAAATTTACTTGATTATTTGGTAATAAAAATAATAATACTAATTCATTAACTAGGGGATAATTTTTTAAATATGGAATCAAAGGAGATGCTATGTCTGGGAGGTTTGATGAAATTGTAGGGGAACCCTCAACAGCTTCAAAAAAGATAGTTCCAACAGCATTCCATTCACCATAATCTTCAAATTTAGGGTGTTGATCATCCAAGATAATATCTGTTACTCTAGCAGATATCATATTAGAAGCTAAAGCATTAAGCTGTTGTTGTGTAGTTGATTGATTATCTCTCCCAGTATTTAATTGAGAGTTAACCGAAGCAAATCCATATTTATGCGCCATCTTTCTTTTGTTCGAAATTAGTATTAAGTTTATCTAATTCCTCCATTAATTGTTGTTTTTCTTCTTCCGTTATTCCCATTGATTCTTCGCCACCACTATTATTAAGCGCACGCTGTACTATAGTGGCCATTTTAATTAATTGTTCATCGTTACGAACGCCAATTTCCATATATTCTTTAATAAGTGGAACGATTAAAGTAGCATCACCTATATCATTAATAAGTGGTTTTAATTCTGAAATTAAACCTGTTATTTGGGTTTCTTTTTTCTTTTGGTTATCATAAATTTCGCTTAGGATATCCGAGAATTTTTTCTTTTTAAATACAATATTATCTAATGATCCCATAATGTTATTTTATTATAAATATGGATATAGGAAGGGGTTAGAATCTAGCGTAACCGTTTTCTAAATAAAAAATATATTGCTCTTTAAATATACCATGAAGTTTATCAGCTATTTTAGTAATTTTAGGAGTTTTTACATCTACCATTTCTCTTATGTAAATATAAAGTGCCTTTTTATTAAATACTTCTAAATCTTCTCTTTTACGAAATAGTTCTAAAATTGCATCCGCTATTTGAGCATCATTTTTCTTTGGGAATAACTCAAATATATTTTCTGATACATGGTCAACAAAAATGTCTACATATTTATCTAAATCACTTTTTACTTTTTCATCCCCTTGTGTATAAACATGAGATGAATTTTCTCCAGTTAGTACTTCAACCCCAACTTTATTAATTTTCTTTTTATAATTTTTAGTATTATATAATATTAACCATCGTTTAACTATCGTACCAAAATAAGAATAGGCTTTTGCTCCTCTTGAAGGATCAAACAAATGTATTTTTGATAGTAGGAATGTTATTATTTCATGTTGTAAATGCTCTAAATTACTAACCTCTGTATGGTAAAATTTAAAAGTATGTATTATATTTTGGGTAAGTTTAAAAAAAGCATAATGTATATGAGTTTCATAAATTCTACTTCTTTTTTCCGAATCTTTTACTGAGTCTAAGTTATTATATTTTACTATATAATCTTCTGTTTCTTGGGTAAAATAGTTTTTACTTTTTTTCCTTCTTTTTCTTTTTTGGATCATTTTTCTTGGGAGTTAGTTTTAAACTGAGATAAACCTGTTTGTAAAACCTTTATTTCATTAAAAAACCAACCTATTTCATCATCGCTTTTGAATATGCCTTTTTCATCTATTTGTTCTAACCTTTTTTCTGAAAATGTGACTTGTTCATCTACTTTATTAATAAATTCCTGTTGGGAGATTATAATATCTTCTGTTCTTTCATTTTTACGTAAAAGGTTAAAAGTCGTATATCCAAGGATAACGACTAATAAACCTAAAACTATAATAGTAATTTCTAATATCATAAACTATCTAACATATTTTTTAACCCAGAGCTTGCTATAGTATTAAGTGCTTTGGATTTAGAACTAGTTTTCGATTGTAATGTATAATTTTTCTTTGGCTGCTCCACGTTATCTTTAGAAAATTTAGGTAACCATTCAATTTCAAATTCAATACGCGCCGCCATCATATCTGCCTGGTGTAAGATATAAGGTAAAGATGTTCGAGGTTTTTGTTCTGGCATAAAGGCTTTTAAATATTTTTCATTAGCAGCATCATATAAACCATCGTGTGTTTGAATAGCTACCATCTCATTAAATGAATAGGTAATATCATGTTGTTGTAATAAAAATAACCCACGATCTGGTACAGAACAAAATGCTAATTTTTTATTAAACATATAATCCTCACCCAATTTATCTTTTCTCCATTGATCAGTCTGGGGGATGTAAGCCTCATGGTCTTTATCCCCCATCTTTCCCAAGTCATGATTAATAGCAGAGAAAACAAGTTCCTCTAATGTAAAAGTAGATACATCCGCACCTTCTTCTTTCCATAATTCGTATTGCTTTAAAGCACAACGAACCACTCGGTTTACATGGTCAACATACCCTCCTGGAAATGCTGAGTGGTATTCTTTTTTATGAGCAGCAGGCATTAATATAATGCGCTCTTCATATCTTTTATAAAAATTAAGTAATTGTTCTCCTCGGTTTCCTGGGATATGGGTTTTAATATTATTTAAGAATATTTCCCAATTTGATTGAATTTGTTCTGCTGTTAGTTTCATAACTCTTATTTTATATTATTTTTTAATTGTTCTTCCATTTCTTTAGGCATGAAAGCAGCCCATTTGTTTTTAGGACAATATGCTGATAAAGATCTAACTTTTAAAGTAAGGATACATCCACAATCTTTACAACAAGGTTGAGTACCTGGAACGACACAGTGAGTGCCTTTAATATCAAATAAATTACAACTTGTGCAAATATCCCATCTAATTTTAGCTATTTGTTCTACATCATCTTTAACAAAAACTTTATTTTTAATACCCTCATATATTAAATCTAAATTACCAAAGGCATTAATAAGTTTGTTAAACCTACCCACTTTATCTAACTGAACTATTTTGTTCTGAATGTGAACGAGGTTCCCTTTCAATCATAGATCTAATGTCTTCAGCTACTCCCTGAGCTTTAATTATGTTGGCTCTATAAGATTCAATTGGTTCTTGAGTGTTTACTATGCGTTGAAGATTTATTAATGTATGATCTAAAGTTTCTAACTTTTTATATAACAATTCTCTATTTTTCATAATTTATATTATTAACAGGGTATCCCTTAACCCCTTATTACCTTTATTCCTATCCCTTCTTATTCCCTTTTCTTACAAAACCTGTAATACTAATGTACGAGGGATTTTTTGTATATCCTAATTATTTTTAAATTTCTTTAACTACTTCTTTTATTTTATAAAGATGTGCACATTTTTCATATTCTTCATATTGTTCAAAAAATTGAATTGCATTACCTAATACTTTAGAAAATATTTTATTATCAAAATTTATAATAGCATTGACATCATCATGACTATCTAAACTAATATTTTTAATATAAGACCAAGCCCTATTATAAACAGTAAACTCAGATGCCTCTTTTGTAGATTTAACATTATAATTAGGTTGTTCTTTTTTTAAGAATTTTTCTAATTTACGGTGAAATACTTCATGATTTTGGATTAATTTGACAAACATTCCTATTTTAGCGAAAGGACCGTTCATAAAATCCCTTATTTCAGATTTAGTTTTATCATCATCAATTTCTTTTCCTTCTACAAATAATTTAAATATTTTATCTTTATCTATCATCTTTTACCTCCAAAATAAGCTACAGCATGTCCTTCTGTAATTAATAAATCATTTAATTTAACATCTTCTAAAAATATATCACCTAAACATCTACCATATTTCCCAACACCTTGTGAGTGTAGTACAAATTTATTATTATGTTTGGCTAGAATATCTTTAACATATTGTTTAGCAGCTAGTCCTCTTGCTTTTTCCTCAAGATCTCTAGTTCTAGATTCTGCTGCATTAATTCCAACTAACCTAATTCTTATCTTTTTCCAAGTATTAAAACCAAGATCAATGATAGCATCAATGGTATCCCCATCTACTACTCTTTCACATTTTGCTTTATAAATGTACATAATAACGTTTAGTTATAAATATACATTATTTATTTAATTCTGCTAATTCAGATTCAATATCTTTTTGAATTTGTTTTAGAATATTATATTCTTCTATTACGTCTTTTTTTTCTGGGTTTTCTGGATGGTATCTCCAAACTTCCTCCATTACAGTAGATGTTGCTAATAAATCATTAATTAACTCTGCCTTTTGCTGATCTAATTCTTCTTGTTTTGTCATTTTATTTAAATTTACTTCCTATTAAGTTAATTGTTTCTTTTGCCTCTTCCAAGCTAATTTGGAAAAATTCTTTACTACTATTGACACGTTGTGCCTTTAATTTATGGTGTACTTCTCTTTCTACCATTTCCCCATTAAAACATTGGTATGCCCATTCTACTTTATATGGTAAGGCAACCCCGGTTGCTGATGATATCTGTTTAGCTCGATCTTCAGGGGATTTTTTAGTATAACCTATTTTTAATAATCCTGGTTGTGTTGGGTTGGATAAAATATATACCCATTGATCCCCATTACCTTTATCCGCATATAACCCATATTTTTTATCGGTGTAGTACGTTACATTTTCCCATCCATCCCCTTTTGCGCTGGGAGTTAGGGTAAAATATTTAGCGTGTTCTAAATCCGTGTTTCCATAATTTTCTTTTAATGGAATAAACTGTTTAGCTTCTTTAACTGTAATTTTATCTAGACTCATTCAAATATTATTTTAAATTCTTTTTCTACTTCTATACTATTAGGAAATATAGTTTTAATAAACACCTTAGCTGTATCACCTACCATTTGATTGTCGAAAAATATTTGTTGTTGAGGTTTATAAGTATACTTACTATTAGTACCTAAACTATTAACATCAGAATTAGGATTATATGAATAACCTGCTATATTAAGTGGGGGGTGATTATTAGCTATATCTTCAATTGTGTATGTTAAATTACCTATTGGGATTGGGTTATTAAAGTTACTATCTGCAAAATACCCTAATACACTATATAAGGGGACTGTAAAAGTAATCCCATTTACCCATACCCAATAATTAGAATCAAAAACAGTTTCAATCAAAGGTACCCCATTTATAACATAATCTGGGTGTAATTCACTTGTATTACCTTTTAAAGTAAAATATTGTATACCTTGATGTGAAATATGCCAATAACCATTGGTATCTTGGTAAACCCCGGGTGATACTAGTGGATCTATTGCAAATTGTACATTACAATTTCCATCTAAACAAGGGTAAGGTGAAACAAGCTCCTCTGGGCTACACGCCCAGAAGAAACTTATTAAGGTTATGTAAACTAACTTTTTCATTATGCTACGAATTCTAATGCTTTACTAAACATTTTTTTATTTACGTCTTGATCTTGCTTGAAATTTTTAATAACTCGAGCTTGACGTTTTTTTCCTGTTTTTGTAATATATTCGAAATTACCTTCAATAATATTCTCTTGAACACGATTAAATACTTCCCAAAGCATATTACCTTCATCTTCTTTACGTTGAGCTTCTAAAACTTCTTCAATTGCTTGATCATTGAAAGTATTTTCTGTACCTTCTACTCTAATATCTAGAAATGATTTAGCAAGATCAAACATTTGCTCTTCTTGCAATTCAACTTCTTTCATCTTATTCATTGCTTCAACAGTTAAAGGTAATCTTTCAACTATCTCTTTAATAGTATCTTGTAAAGTTGAAAAATCATAACCCATATGACGGATCTTTACATCCTCAAATGTATCTGTAGCTATAACCAAACCATTCTCACAAATCATTCTAAACAACCCAGCTGTAAATTGGAATGAATTTTTACCATCATGAGAATTTGTAAGTAATACTTGTGGGTAAACCGTATCACCATCTTCTCCATTAATAACAACATCATTATTTCTAAAAACAACTAAATGCTTTTGAAAACCAACATTTTCACGGGCTTTAACCTCTTTAGCATCAACAACACCCCAACCTAATAATTCCATATCTTTGATCACTTGATCAGTAGGAATATGTGTGTACTTATCTGAAGTACTTTCTGCACCTTTTGTAGTAAAAATACTAGGAGCAATTTCTTTTAACTCTTCTAAACTTTTAAACTCTGAATTTGTGTAATCTAACATAACTTTTATTTTAAATAATTAATTTTAATAGCTCGAAACATTCGAACACGTAAATATACGAAGGACTGCCTGGGGAGCCAAGCTCCCCGTGCATTACTTTTAAAGCTTTTCTAATAAACTTGGTGAAACTCTAACCATACCAAACCCACCTATTTCGGAAACTCTGATGTTTTTAGACATGATTTTTTCTACTAACCATTCTTTACCTTTAGCACTTTTATGGTTAATTTTAACTTTATCCCCTACTTGGAAAGCTTCTTTTGTTAATTTAGGGGTAACTTTACCTTTACGAGCAGTAACTTTAAATCTTAATTCACTATCTGAATAACGGATAGCACCTGTGCTAATATTAACACCATACTTTTTTTGCAATTCTGTAACCGCATTTTGAAAATCATTTCTGAAATTTTTAACTTCTGTACTTGTCATAACCTTTATTTAATTAGCGTTGCAACTTTATTATTACAACATGGTAAATATACGAATAATATCCCGTGTAGCCAAATCTCCTGCGCATTATCTTTGTTTTCTTTTTATATATTTATAATAAAATATTTCATAATGCAATATACAGCTGACGAATTAAAGGGGGCAGGTACACTTATTAAAAACCAATTATTAGCCGGAGGTAACTATACTTTTTATTTGTATAGACCAAAAAATACAACAGGTCAATCCCCAAATTTAAGTGGGTCCGGTTATTTTACATTTGAAACTGTAAGAGATGCTAATGGTTTTTACCCTATAACAACATCAAAACTAGCTTCTGGGTCTAAAGTTAATATTTCTGGGTCTAACACTTTAATTGAGTCACCTTATATATTTTCTTATGAATTAAATACCAATAGTAATACACCACAAACTTCTTCGTTTTTATTTACCCCAGAAATAGATGTGCCCGTAAGTGGAGTATTTTTTAGGGCAACAGGGGATTATGATATGGAGGTTTCACCAGAAGTAGAAGCATGTGATGTTACACAAAACTTCCAACAAGGTGCTCAAAATTATCCTACAGCATTAGAAAGCATTTTAGGAAGTGGGGTAGGGACATCAACATTAACACCAAACCCTGTTAACATTCCCGATAGATGGGTTGTAGAATGGGATGGTAATCAAGTAATTGATACAGGATATATTTCGGCAAACCCAACTCCTTACAATATAGTTTCACCTATAATTTCTAATCAAAGAGCAACTTTAACATCTTCTTTAGAAGGAAAAGTAGCTCCCGAAGGAGGAACTTATCCTTTAGCAGCCGGGGGTACTTCTCCTAATGTTATTTTAAGTGACGGATATCCAGAAGTCAATAATATTGGAACTTATAGTTTTATCAAAAGTAACTCTACTAGTGTAGCAAATGTAAATGTTTATGGTCCATTACCAAACACAGGTTGGGCGAGTACATTAGGCTGCCCAGTACCATAGAGGAAAAAACGACTCTTTCTCTTATACATACCCACATCTATACATCCGTATATACAATATTCCTACATTTATTTTATAAAATTGTGTGGACCCTTTGATACGGGTTAGTATATTGGAGTATATAACAATAGAAAATGGAATTAATATATTTTATTAGTGGAATAC